>OGIN01000006.1_pt1 | contig 257039 bp, 151 predicted proteins | sample 1571851 | NCBI WGS metagenome assembly OGIN01 (sample SAMEA2582123, study PRJEB24529) | metagenome | biome: Human gut stool | place: China | collected 2011 | reverse complement strand
CAAAACTGACGGACAAGGAGAAATATCAATAATAATAGAAAGAAAACTAGAATAACATGAAAAAGAAAGTATTTGTAATGGGCAAGGTGTATGATCTGAGTACACTAGGAGTCAATGAAGTTGAAAATACTGTTCAGGCGGATCTGGATAAGGTTTTTAATGCCGGTGGAGTCAGATTTAAGCTTAGAGAAGTATCAGGGAAAACATTGGAACTGACATTTTTCCGTAAATACAAGGAGAGGGAAATAGACTGGCTGAATTATGATCCGAAGCTAATCTATAACATCGACGCCAATATAATTACTGGGCATAGTTTTAATGGTTTCAGGATACCGGATTACTGGGGAGGCATTCCGTATGGTTATCCTTTTTTCATGCCGAAGAGAGAATTTATAGGGTGTTATAGAAATTCTGCTGTAATGCTTGGGGCAGATCAAGTAAAGAGAGTTAAGATCACAGCAGAACCGGAGAAAGTAGTTATGAAGTTGATGTTTTAAGAGAGAGCCAGAGAGAAGATAGTTAGAGATAGCTGTCTTCTCTGCTTTTATTTCTGTTAGTACACAAAATTACCTCAGAAGTACGATGCTGCTTGTACCATTTCTCTAACTGGAAACAAACCACACCATTCATCTGACAGGACTGGATGGTGGACATCGATTTAGGAACACTCTCCTTTTGGTAGCGATCCCTGATTTTTTTTACGGCATCATCTCCTTCTTCTTTTTATCATACGGAACAGATGAGCAAAAACTACCACTCTCCTATGCAAGTGCCCTTCATCATGGAATATAATTTATAATATCAATGCCAATATTATTACCAACGGTTCGTTACAAAACCATCTTACGTTCAATCTATTTATCAATTTAAAATATTCAAGCAAACCTGTTTCCAACTATCTTTCAGGATAGACCACTTGTTCTCTGTGTTACATTCGTCTCCCAACAATGTAGTCCAATATATCACTTATTACTGATTCAACAATTGTATAACAGCTGCATTAGAAGGTTTAACATTTGTTTTCTTAACAGGAGTTGTAAAAAATATATCATCTAATTTATGAATTGGAATTTCAATCTTAGGATTAAATTCTTTCGAATTTATATAATTATTTATTGACATAATAAGTTGTTTTGTCGCTATTCTCTTATTAATATTCTTTTTCATATCAATGATAAGGACAAACAAATTTCCATTACTAACATTTGCCTCAAACGCAACTCCCAATTTACTGTTTACCTCATAAGTATCAATACTCTGAATTATAGGCTCTATTTCTTTTATTGATGTTAAATCGACTGCTTGACCATAATTCAGAATATCCCACCACTGCCAGTCTGCATAATAAGAAGTCGGGAAATTACCAAATGCAGGATGAGAAGCATCTATCCATGTACCCACGATCATAGGATTCCAATTGAACATTATGGGATTCCAGAAATGACTGGCAAAGCGTGTTTTTCTTCCAATGGTTTTATTAGGAATAAAAAGAACTTTTTCGCCATTCATAAGTTTCTTTTTCGCCTCATCCCAATTATTTACGTACTTATATTCATCATAGTTATTTATTTCCTGTGGATAAACCCAAATATCCCATTCATTCTTTGTCCCGTCATCCAATTTAGCTTTTAAAGTATATTTGCCGGCTTTATTTATTGATTGCAAGTCTATTTTTACAAAACCCAAAGAATCAACCTTTCCAACAGCTAAACCCTCATGCTTTAATCTTCCATTTTCAACTATACTTTGTTTTTCATCAACAAGTTTCCAAATTAGATTTCCTTTCCTAATGTCTTTCTCACCAAACTGATAAATGCCAAATTTTACATCAAGAGTTTCATTATTGAGATATGTACGTTTCGGAAAACGAGCAAGCAATACAATAGGAGAACAAGATTCACGGAATTTTTCAGGAGTAATCAGTCCTTTGCTTTCCCAAAAGGCATCAAGTATTCCTACAAAAGCACTTCCTTGTCCAGGGAAATCTGACAAACCAAGTAATTGAAAACCTGCAGAATTATGCGTCCTCAACAAAGATTCATTCACTTCCTTATATTGTAATACTGTATGAGCACCGGTTGCTCTAAAAAAATCATCTGATTTGTGAAGCATACCATTAGCCGCCAAGCGTTCCTTGAACACTTGAAAATTTCTAGGTTCAAGAATACCTGTATATTTTTTCATTTCCTTGAAATTAGGATACATGCACCTCTGTCCTGTTTCATGAGCTATTACAGGTACATCGATATCAGAAGCCTCCGAACAATCCCAGTCTGTAGAAGGTTTTCCTTCATACACAGTAATCCACCCCTTCTCTGTTACATGGGATACATAATATTGATCAGATTCCACATGGGTACGAGCCGTGGAGGCAGAATAAAGTCTGCGATTATCAAAAGTCTGCCCTTTCTTTACCAAATCCTCCAATATGGAAAAATCTCCTTGATTTTCATTGCCATTGCACATTAATACAAACGAAGGATGATTACCATATTCTTCTAGTATTGCATACATTTCTTTCTCAAAGAAATCACGGCGTGAAGGATACTTTCCAACATCCTTTATCCACATAGGCAGTTCTGCCTGTAAATAAAGTCCAATCTCATCAGCCGCATGAAAAGCAGCCCTTGGAGGACACCAAGAATGAAAACGCACATGATTCATTCCATACTCCTTTACTGTTCGGAATATTTTTAACCAACTTTCAACGTCTGTTGCCGGATAACCCGTCATAGGAAATACCGCACAATCCAAAACTCCCCTTAAATGAATATTTCTATTATTAAGCCGAATATGATGTTTTCCTTGTTCCACTTTACGAAAACCAAAAGAAATTTGTTTCTCGTAAATATCTTCACTAGATGAAATTGATACTTCCAGTTTATATAAGTAAGGATTAAATTCATCCCACAAATTTATCTTTTCCTGTATCGGAAACTTATAATTTATAGAGTTTCCTTTTAATTCTCTTTGCTCAGTAACCTCTCCAACAATCTTACCATGCTTGTCTCTAATATTTATAGATATTGTAATAGGCATTTTAGGTTCCTTTATAGTCTGTAACTTCACATTTACTATTTTTTTATCAATATCCGTATCAACACGTATCTTATTTATTGCATAAGCTGGAAGGGCTTCCAGCCTTAAATCACCAACCATGCCGTTCCAATTGGTCTGAGTATACTCGGTAGTACCATGATTCCATTTATCCATTGGATATTTTAATCTGTTGTCCACGCATATCGTTATTGTATGCACTCCTGGAGCCATTAGTTTTGTCACGATAAAACGATTTGGAGTAGAAAGACGTTCATCAACGCCTGACAATTTTCCATCTATATAAACCGTTGTTTCCCAATGGCATCTTTCCAAAGATAATACAATTTCTTTGCCTTCCCATGAGTCAGGTATCAGGACTTCACGCTGATACCATGCCTGACCGCAATATTCAAATTTTCGTGAAAGCCTGTCCACATGTGGCACAAAATTTTGAATCCCTTTACCTCCTTCATCAGTAGAACCGGGTAGCATTATGGTCTCAGTAAGTTTTTTTAGATACAATTTCGACCCAGGTGTCTTTCCAAACCCCATGGGGTCAAGTTGGAAGCGCCACAAACCAGATAAATCAATGTTATTTCCCAAAACTACAACATGACATAATATACCTATGAAACATAATAAAATTTGTTTTTTCATTTTTCTATCGTTTTTATAATTCGATTATATCATAGTCAGTTGACAATTCGCCATAGCCAAGCAGTTTATATAGGTAAACATATTCGATATAAAAAAACAAATTACCTCCTGAATATTAACTAAGCCCGCTAACAGAATTAAATGAACATATTTTTAACTCTGCTAACAGGTCGTTTTTTATGATTAAAAAAGACATTTCATCATAGCTTCTTTATTTTTATGGCAACACCGCCACCTTTTGCCATGTGTATATCCACCTTTTTATTGGCCGGTAGCTTCATTACCTGCCTTTTATAATCTTTGCCAACCCTATCGGCATTGACACCATCTTTGAAAATTTCAACTTGATAGTTCCCGGATTCAAGGAAAGACAAATCAAGTGTCATTTCGCGTTCATCCCAATTAGTCATGGCACCAATATACCAAACACCATCTTTCTGACGGGCCATTGCTATATATTCACCGACCTTTCCTTCAAGGACTTTGGTTTCATCCCATACTGTAGGTATATCCGCAATGAACTTTGTACACTCTTCTTCTTTCAAATAATTCGTAGGCGAATCACAGAGCATGTTCAACGGTGAGTCGAAAATAACATATTGTGCCAATTGTCTGCAACGAGTACCTTGGCTCATCGGTTCGGAATAAACAGACCGAAAACTCTTCTTGTTCGCATTGTTCATTGCTCCTTGGGTATAATCAAGGGGGCCGGCTAACATTCGAATGAAAGGCATTGTTACATCATAGGTCACTTGATCTGTTCCTGCTACGGCCCACTTCATTTCCTCCAATCCATGTACGCCTTCGAAGTTAATAGCGTTGGGATATGTGCGCTGTAGCCCTGTAGGCTTGAATGTTCCGTGCAAATCAATAAGCAATTTATATTTGGCACCTATTTTTGCACAACGATGATTGAAATCAACCATATATTGGTCATCCCTGTCCATGAAGTCTATTTTGAAACCTTTTATACCCAGGCTCGAATAGTGTTTACATACACGTTCCATATCCAAATCAAAAGCGCGATAACCTGCCCACAATATCAATCCTACATTTTTCTTATTCGCATAAGCTATCAACTCCTTCAGGTCTATTTCGGGAACAACTTGAAACAGATCAGCAGGACCAGGTACCGCCCAACCCTCATCTAAGATTACATATTCAATGCCAAAACGTGATGCGAAGTCAATGTAGTATTTATATGTTTCCGTATTAATACCGGTACGGAAATCCACTCCATATATATTCCAGTCGTTCCACCAGTCCCAAGCTACTTTTCCGGGTTTTACCCACGAATAGTCTCCTTCAGCAGGAGTGGATAGTTTATAAACCATATCGTTACAAAGTAGGTCAGAATCTTCTTCCGAAACCACTATCACCCTCCATGGAAAACGGCTTTTTCCAGCCACCTTTGCTATATATGGTTCTCTTGTCTTTACAACACCTTTCAACCCTCTGACTTCTACAGACACATCCTTTGGATAAGCTGCAAATGTACCGTAGAAACCTTGGTTACCCTTTGACACGTTTACAAACATTCCTGGATAATTCAGTAGGTCGGCTTCTGTTATGCATACTTTCTTGCCATCCTTGCCCTCCGACAACACCGGAAGAAAAGCCAGGCGCGATTTGTCCCAATCCGAAAGATTCACATGCCTGTACACATTCTGGAACGAACTATGATACTGGTTCTCCATTCCATCTATTCTTCTTCCTTTCGGTGTGGATGCATATATTTTCGGGTTGCCAGGCAAATTGAATACGGCTTGTTCGTTCTTTACAAAAAGAGAATCCTTACTGTTTGTTATGAAACGATATGCCGCACCATCCTCGTAAGCCCTGAACACAAGGCTGTAATTCCCTTTGAAGTTCAAGATAAGTTCATTATAGTTATCTTGAATTGTCTTACTCTTGTACAAGTGAGTGGTTATGATGTTGTTCTCGGTATTCCTTGACTGTTTCTTAAGACGGGGTGACTTGCCTAATATCGTACCGTCCATAAGTTCCATTGATATGGGAGACGGCGCAATCATTATGTCGCCTTCATGAAGCACACTATATTTTATCGTATCGTCTAATTTGACACATACTTCCATTTTTCCTGTAGGATCTTTAAGTGTCAATGTTTGTTGGGCCTTGACTGTTGTAAAGTGAATAATTACCCCAATGACGATTATCCACTTTTTGTTAAACAAATCCATATATTATAACTTTTTAAATTTTACAATTCAATGTGGCACCGTTCTTGATTTTCTTGTTCAGAACGGATTGACCATTTTTCTTTATTACAACACGCATAGTCTTTTCCGTCAATCTTGAAACCTCAATATCAATGTTGCCTCCGAATGCCTGTATCTTGCGAAGTGACATTTCGTTCCATTCCTTCGGTAAACGAGGAGTAACAGTAAACGAGTTGAATCCTGTAGGACGTATGCCGAAAATTCCTTCTGTGACAATACGTCCGTACAAACCGCTTTCTGCCGAAAGATGTCTCTGTCCACCTTCAGGCCAGGCCTCAACAGCATAAGGCACGTGCTCCCCCAACAAGCGTTTGTTAGAGTAGTGTTTCATGAAATCCATTGCCTTCTCAGTGGCACCAGCCATAAACGCTCCGCGCAGAGCATACAGGGTAGACCTGTCCCAAAAAGTGCTTGTACCAGCTTGGGTAAGTAATCCATTCTCTGTCCATAATCTTGGAGAGAACAATGCTTCGATAGTGCCTTCGGCGCGTTTGTTTATACCTACGGATAAAGGTATGCATATCCATGCACGCAACACATCGTTACCCTTGAAATAAGCATATGTATCAAAACCTTCCACATGGGCGGCAAAATAAGAATCTATGTTCTTTTCTATTTCTGCCGCCTGCTTGCGATAAGTCTTTGCAAGGCTCTTTTCACCGAAGTTTTCTGCAATATATGCAGACGAAAGGAGAGCGTCATAATAGAGTGAAGAAGTACACAGATTGGCTTTTCCTGCCGGGAAGCGTCCTTCAAGCTCATCGCTGTCCGAAGCTACGACCCCTTGTCCGTTGATTTTCCTCTTACTGAATTCCAAACACCATTTTATCAAAGGCCACAACTCTCGGGCTTCTTCCTTGTTTCCGCTTGCCAATGCATAGCGTGCGGCGCCGTATGCAATCATAGCAGCATCTCCACGGTCGCCTGCTCCATTCCAGTAACTGTCACCTTCCGCTACAATTGAGCTTGGAATTGATTTCCACTCATCGTTCATATACCGTGCAAAATGTTTGAAAGAATTGAGTGCAGATGCATTGCCATACTGATAACCTACAAACGGAAAGTAAGGGTTGATATATTCCGCCTGATCGTTCGCCCAAATGGCTGCATAGTAAGACTCGCCGCCGGGGCCGTGCATTGGTCCGCTTTTTGTTTCAAAAATACTTTCACAAGCTCTAATTTTCGAGAAAGCAAACATTTCGTTTATTACAGGGTCAGGAGTTTCTAAAACAAGATTCTCCATCCATCCTTCAACTGCAGACTTACGCATTTCCAATTCCTTTTTGTAGTCGAACTGCAGTGGTTGTTCTCCTGTTTTGTAACCGGATATGGAAGCTGAAAATTCCAAACTCTCTCCTGGAGCAAGTTCCATCGGTTTCACCGGAGCGGATATCAGATGAATTTTATAGCTGCCTGTAACACCTTTGTCGGGGTTTGTGGCAACAATGTCGCGCATTTCTGCAGGCTCGATATTTATTTTCTTCTTTCCGGTGTTCACAAATTTGTAGATTTCAATCAAAGCAGGTTTGTTTACCGATGGAAAGTAGGTACGCTTTAACGATAGCGAATTGTCACTGCCAAGTTTTATGATACTGTACACTTCTAGCATACCATTCAAAGTTACAGACTGCACTTCCTCTTTCATGGAACGCCCGTTTATAGTCATTCCATCAAGAGGATTCCAGTCAAATCTTCTCATCAAGGATGAATGTGTATTGTTTGGAACTGTACGAAGCATGGGCCAGATCATGCTTTTGTTTAAGATAAACTTTCCATTGCTTTCTACTCCATATCTCAGCACCACAGATGCATATTTACCGGACATTTCAATATGGTCTTGGTGCTTGATTCCTTTTTTAACTTGCCACGTGATGCTGTTTCCGCCATCATTGACATTCCAGTACTGTTGGGCATAACTTTGACCATTGAGGCACAAAAGCAAAGCCGCAGATAATAATAAATTCCTCATGATATTCTATTTTTTTATGATTGTCATTGCAAATCCACCACCTTGTGCCATGCGGATTTTCTTTTTAGAAACCGATGTCACGGTAAATGTTTCCTTTGTGTAGTCAGTTGCCTGCTTATCGGCATTCACTCCGTCTTTAAACAATACTACATCATAGTTGCCTGTCGGCAGGAAAGAAAAATCCAATGTCACATCTCTCGAATTCCAGTCTGTCATGCCGCCCACACACCATGAAGTGCCTGTTCTTCTTGCTGTGACTATGAACTCGCCGAGCTCACCTTGAAGCACTCGTGTTTCGTCTATCTGCTTATTGGGGAGGCTCACGATAAAATCAGTGCATTCCTGTTCTTTCTTGTATGCGGTGGGATTGTCGGCAAGCATGGTCAACGGAGAGTCGTGCACCACATAAGCGGCCAACTGATGACAACGGGTTCCCTGGCTCATCGGATTGAAATACACATCCCTGAAATCTTTTTTCGAGGCATTTCTCATAGCCCCCGGAGTATAATCTACCGGTCCTGCCATCATGCGGATGTATGGCATCACTACGTCATATTCCATCATATCCCAATCTATAGAGCGCCATTTCATTTCCTCCATACCGAATACGGACTCGAAATTTATAATGTTAGGATAAGTACGGTTCAGTCCTGTAGGTTTGTAAATGCCATGCAAATCAAGTGACAACTTATATTTGGCAGTCATTTCAGCTATTCTATACACCATCTGTACAGCCGTTTGGTCGTCTCTGTCCAGAAAATCCACCTTGAAACCGCTGATGTCCATAGCAGCATATTTCTTACAGGCGGCTTCCAGTTGTGCGTCAAGTACATTGAATACGGTCCACAATATCAGCTTCACACCTTTACTTTTTCCATAACGGACAAGTTCTTCCATGTCCAGTTCAGGAATCACAGTCAGCATGTCGCCTTTCTTGGGATTGTACCATCCTTCGTCTAATACTACGAACTCTATGTTATTATCGGCTGCAAAATCAATATAATACTTGTATGTTTTCATGTTGATACCAGCCTTGAAATCTACTCCTGAGATTCCCCAGTCGTTCCACCATTCCCAAACAACTTTTCCTGTTTCTATCCATGAACAGTCGCCTATGCGGTTGGGAGAGGCAAGCGCGTATACCAAATTGTTTACGGGCATCTCCGTATCTTGCATTGATACTGCCCAGATACGCCAAGGATAGCTTCTCGTACCTTCTGTATGGGCTATGTAGTCTTTCCTTTCCACCACTCTTGTCATGGCTCTTGGAGGGAAGCTTTGTGTCTTGGAAGGATATTCGGCAAAATCGGCCTTTAGCATACTGTTACCTGTGCCGCCTTTTACGAACATGCCCGGATAGTTTTCCAAGTCAGACTCTAAGAGAGTAATTTTGATGTCGTTGCCGCAATCCACAGTCATCGGCAGGAATGCGATGTTGTTAGACTTTGTTTGGCTCAATTTCGTTTTTTCATAAATATTTTGGAACGCCATGGCATACTGGTCTTTTCCGGACTTGACGGTGCTATAAGCCATATACGTGCCAAAATCTTCCGGAAAGTTCATTGTAGCTATCTCGTCCTTGATTGTCAAAGGCGACTTGAAAGTCGTATAAAAACGATAGGCGATTCCCTCGTTATAGGCACGGAAAACCACACCGTAATTTCCTTTCAGTTTCAAATTCAATTCGTTGAATATTACAGAAAATGAGGATGAACGGTAATTAGGTGACTTGATTGTCTCCTTGACGTTCGCACGCGTTCTGCGTTTGCTTACTTTTACATTTTCTCCAAGTACCTTTTCGTCAAGAATGAGACCTATCGGGCTTTTTGACAGCAGAAGTTTTCCTTCGCGGTTCAAGTCGTATGACAATGTTTTTCCTGTCCAAATGTTAATGTTCAGTTTGCCGTCGGGAGAGCTCAGCTCATATTTGTTGTCCGACGCAAACATAGGATTGACGACTAAAGCCGCCAATCCTACAATAATATATTTTTTGATATCCATATATATTTTTTATTCATAGATAAATTGTGCGGTAGCGGTGCAGTCTTTGTCCGACTTAAGATATGCCCAATGCGCACTGAAACCTTTAGGGAATGTATATGTTAATTCTTCTCCGGCTTTCAAATCGAACTCCTTGTAAGTCACAAGCTCTTTCATATAGTGCGATATGTTCAGCATCAGGGAAACCTTTACATCCTTGTCTGCTTTCAATGTAAGCTTTTTCTTGTCGTAACCGGTCATCAGGTACGGGTCGCTCAGCTCTCCTGATTTTACGTCAGTGTTCATCCAAGGACCGCCTACACCTACAGGTTTTCCCAGTTTCCATAAATCATCAATGCTTCCAAACCACAGTCCAGCTGTTTTTTCTTCGTTCATGTAAATGGAATTCGAACTCTTACTGTCTCTTTCTATGCCCGCCAACACCAGCAATCCATTCCATGTATTATAGTCGGATATGGCATAATTGTGCGACGACACCGGGCGCATCATCCTAAACAAAGGTTCTTTGCCGACATGAATCAAAGGAAGCTCGTAAAATGTGCCATGTATATTCGCTAATTCTCTTTCGGACTCTACTTCGCGTACGCATCTAATGTCCTTCATACCATTGAACGCTGCATTTCCTTTTGGTAAACGCAAATCTCCTTCGGAGGTATGAAGTATTACAGAGGCATTGTCTACACTCCACAGTTCTTTTAATTTGTCCTTATCAGCTTCTTTTGCATCGAACTGCATTTTCTTTGAGTAAAACACCTTTGTCTGCAATGCCCGTTTAGCTTGCTTGTCTGTAATGTCCGGTACAAAATCAAAAGTAAACTTGCGGAATTCAAACTCTCCCTTGTCTGTCTCTTTTCCGTCTTTTAAGATGGAAGTATAGCAAGAAAGGTTATAATTGTATCTGTTACTGTAAAGTTTCGCAGAGATTACGTCTTTAGAAGTTCCAACCTCTGCCAATCCATCGAACATAGCTTCATGTTTCTCTTTTGCAACAAGGTTATTGTCGGTATAATGCAATATGAACGATACACAGCCATCTGCGCTTGATTTTAACCGAAGCCATTCGCCTTTCAATTCTTTGGGAAGTATAAAGTTCATATATCCATTGCCTTCTAGGTTAATTACTTCGTAATCTTTCCATTGGCTGTTTCCTTTTTCATCTATCTGCATTATAAACTCAAAAGGAGTATCTGCATGATTTACTATGTGTATCATTCTGTTGTCGAATCCAGCCAGCAAATAAGGGTCGCTCACCGTTTGTGCAGAAACGCTGTCGTTCAACCAAATAGCGCCATACCCAGTAGCTGGTCCCCATTCATAAAATTCCCGCTTGGTTCCGAACCACAAGTTAGACTGGGGCTGTCCTGCCAGAATGTTTCCTTGGATGCTTGTCTCATCCGTTGCTAACACTATTTGTCCGTTCCAAGAACAAAAATCAGGAATATAGCGCAAATGTGATGATATAGGACGAATTCCAGCTGTGTTTTTGGTAGAGAAAGTCGATGGAAAATCAAAGAACATCCCGTGCATATCCATCATCATTTCCCCGTTTCCAATCTCGCGTATACGAGGCCACTCAGTAAACCATCCGTGCGATGGGTCGTTGTTGTAAGCCGCCTTTGGTAATAGGTAAGTGTTCCATTTCCCGTTTTCCATCACTTTCAGACGAATAGAACGCTTATCCCATCCCATTGCCCACAATGGAGCATTTTCATCCGGAACTGCATTTATGCCGTTTTTCGTTGTGACATCCGTAAATTGCCTTCTTTCTACCACTGAAAAGTTCTTGCCGTCGTATTCTGCTAAAACACCATATTTTTCAGGTCCTTTCTGACCTTCCACAGGGACTTTCCAGTGCTTTGAATTTTCACCAGCTTCGCCGTTGTTGGCAAGCACTAGCTTGCCTTGCGCCGTGTAACCGCCCTTACCGTGCCATCCGGGCAATGGATTATGGAAAAGTTTTGTAACTTCCAAAGTATTTACATTTGCTTCATAAAGCATGCCTTCCATGTCGTAATAGTACACCTTGTGAACGGGATCTGTAAGGTGTCGTGCTATGGCAGTGATACGTCCCGGCATCTTTTTGATGTCTATGGTACGGATATTCCCTTTGTCATCGATCACGTAATGTCCTATCAACAATTGGTTTGTTTCGGAGTGAATCATACGTGCAGCCGGAGTGCCTCCTATACTTCCCTCGAAAATCTTCATGTTCTTGTTCTCGTCTATTATATATAGCTTGTGTTCGCTACCTCTTGGTTCATGCGCTGCATAATTCACCATGTACAGTTTGCCTTGCCATGGCACAATGGCACCTATTCCACACTCGTTGCCGAAACCATACTTACCGTCCACCCGTGCGTGAGAGTATGTGGTAAGATGTGGGTAAACTCCGTTGATAAGACGGTTTCCTGATGTCTCGGCAATGTTTATACTGTCTTTATCTAGTTTAAACGAAGCCATTGAATTATTGTTTGCGCATGATGCAAACAATGCTGTACTTACTATAAAGCAGCAATTTGTAAATAATTTGGTCATAATATTAAAGCTATCTATTATACATGTTTTTTAATTTTGAATTTCTTTCTTGCATTTTTTTCCATTGCGTTGTATCTTCAGTCCATTTGAAGTTTACCTTCTTGCGCTTTCCGTCAATGCCTACGGCATAGAGTTTCATAGAATCATCCACTTTCGTTCCTTCCACTGTAAACTCCGATAATGACGATACGAATACCAACTTCCCTTTCTGTTCCACTTCGTATGCTACCACTCCTTGCCCATCTCTCGTGGTGAAAGTATTACCTTTACAAATAACCGTACCCGGTTTAAGTTTTACCTTTTTTTTGTACAAATTTACGGTGTTGTCGGTAATGTACCAGAAAGCATCACTCGGCTTGGGCAACTTCATTTTTTTGATTTCCTTTTTAAGTTGTTTCACGTCTTCGGCATCCACTACGAACCTTTTCTTCCCGTAATCATTCACCTCGATGTCCACCGGTTTCAAGAACCCATATTTTTCAAAAAAATCCGTTAAGTTCAATTGTGCGACCTTGCATGTCTTCTTCACAAATTCCAACTGACATTTGCCATCTGTCTTCGGGGCAGGAGTTGTACGTACCAATTCGAACAGATCCTTATAAAAATCCTTGTTTCCTTTCACCTTGTGCAAATACAGATAGAGTTGCCAAAACGGAACCAACCGACAATGATTTATACGGTTTTCGTTATGTCCCAGTCCCAACGTAAAATATTCTGTCATGGAACGTTCGTACCAGCAATCATCATACTCTCCGGTGGGTCGTTCTATTTCCTGCTGCAACCGTGTTGTCTTACCGAAGTTTTCTTGTACATAAAGGCAGTACAGATTATTGGTAACCTCCGTCATGCCATGCCATTTAATGCCGGGACGTATTTGGTTCAGGTGTCCTATCTCATGTGCCGGTCCCCATAAAGCTATACCCGTTAATTTGTTTACATTGCAAATTTTGTGCATGGTAGTGGCATTATAAGCAGTACGATAATTCGGGGCATACATGTATCCTTTGTACATTACATGACAATACATGCGACTATTGAATTGTTTGTCCTTAAACTTATCAAGTCCCATGAATTCGTGTTCCAATGCCACTATCCGGTCATACACATTTACAAGAGCTTCCACGTCCGGTGTATATTGCCTGAAACATTCTGTTGGGAATGTAAGATGAACCCGTTCTCCCAACACATCGAAATATTTATAACAGGCTTTTCCTAATGCGGTCTTCCATTGTGAAGCATCCTGTTTATTTATATCAAAATACCCATTGATTTCTCCTGTAAGGAAATGTACCTTTGCTTTCCTTCCTGTAGGTTTTCCCTTGGTAAAATACATCACATACACTAAGCCGTCGTTTTCTGGCACGATGCGGTTTAAGCCATCGTATAGGTCATAAACTGACGAACCTTTTTTATACCCGTCCCCATCCGGGCAATCCAAATTCTGTATTTTTATCTGTATTGTGTCTTCCTTGGCACATTTCACTCTTATATAGAGCTTTTCTCCTTTACGGGCTACTACCCCGGTAGCGTTATCCAATAAACTATACCCATTCGTTTTGTTCAATCGTGCCGTTACATCCGGATGTACTTTTTGTTCAAATTCTCTTATCCTATACATTGTTTCGTTATCCACATCCGTATCTGTTGTTAATCCTAAAGCTTCGGGCTCGAAATCTGTGTCCGAAATCCAGCCAGAAGGAACCTTTTCACCTGTCATGGTTCTGTTCCAAAATAAATATGCCCCACTCGTGTCCGGATATCCGTCGAATATTTTCCCTCTTCCAGATATCCTCGGGTCTTCCTGCTCAACGAGACGAGCCGTCATTTCCTTTTCCAATTCTCTTTTCTGTTTCTCCCATGCAGGATCTCTAGACAAATCAACCATGCAATTGGGATCTTTTTTAATGTTGTACAATTCTTCCGAGGCGCGTTTGCCAAATGAAAGTTTCCAATAATGTTCCGTTTTTGGGTTTTTCCTCGCTTTCAAGATCTCTGTCTTGGTAGGGCCTCCGTCTACGTTCATATATCCCGTCTCGGGGTTTCCGGCCGGCCACCGTTTTGTTTCATAGTTTCTTATATATAAGAAGTCACCTCTTATCATAGCTCTGATGGGATATCCTTGGTCATCAGGCCTGCCTACGTCATGTCTTTCTTTCCCCAACATTACGAAATCTCGGTCGATAGCACTTTTCTTATTTTTCAGTATGTCCATGAAACTGCGCCCGGTTATTTGTTGCATTCCTGATTTCTCATACCCCACCCCGGAAATTTCAAGGAAGGTAGGCGCTATGTCAATAAGACTGATGTAATCTTTCACCTTCCTGCCCGGAGCCACCAATCCACCTTTCCACATCACCGCCATAGGCACATGGTTCGAGTGGTTGTACTCCTGCCCCTTGCAGCGCGGAAAAGGCATGCCATGATCGGCCGTCACTACTACTATGGTGTTCTCCAATTCGCCCGATTCTTCCAATGTCTTTAATATGCGTCCTAAATGGCTATCGAAATGTTCTATTTCCAAAGCATAATCAAGCATGTCTGTCCTTACTACATCATTGTCGGGCCAGTAGTCCGGCACTGAGTCTATCTGTGACACGTCTTTTCCGGCTCTCAGCGAAGACGCATACTCGTAATCTCTGTGCGGTTCAAGAGAACCGTACCAAAAGCAGAACGGTTTGTTTTTAGGACGGCTTTTCATAAAGTCTTCAAAGTTGGCCGCATAGTCCACGTTCGAGATCTTTGATGTTGGAGGAACAAGTTTTCTGCTGTTCCATCCTTTTCCTGTCATGTCACGTTTGTTGCCTTGTTCGTCAAGTGCTATACCGGGTCCCCAACCTTTGCCGGTACATCCTACATAATACCCATTGTCGGCTAATGCTTCCGGATACGACTTGAATTCGCTCGGGAAGTCCGCCCAATGGTTGGCAGCCTGTTTCAATTGCCACGAATTCCTGCCTGTAATAATAGAGGCTCGCGACGGAGCGGACTTCGCATTGCAGGTATAGGCGTTTTCAAACAATATTCCTTCCCGTGCCACATGATCGAAAGCTGGTGTGTTCACCCACTTTGTACCATATGCACTCATGTGTCCGGCATCATCGGCTATGCAGAACAGAATATTAACAGATTTTTTGTTTTCGGCTGCAAAAGTCGATGTGACCGAACTGTACAATAAAGTACAAGAAATAACGGATAATAAGTTCTTTTTCATTCTTCTTTATCATTCATAATTCCAAGCACAAAAATACCAAAGAGAAAAGAGAACATTTTTGTTTATAGTACACAAATATGTTCTATACATACATATGTTGTTCTTTTTGCACCAAGATACAAAAAGAACAGTCCCCCGTCCGTATCAAAGGCATAAATAATAGGAATAGACGGACGCTTCTCAGTTATTTTGTTTGTATTCTGTAGGCGGAACCCCGAACTTACACTTGAACGTTTTCGAAAAATGTGATATGTTTACAAAACCTACATCATTCATCACTTCAGTGATGTTCAAGTTAGTATGTGTCAGTAGTTCCGCAGCTTTTTCCAAACGTATGTTTCTCAAATAGTCGGCCAACGATACGATGCCCATTTTTTTCACGTCACGATACAGTTTGGTTCTGCTTATCCTAAGTTGTTTGGCAATGAATTCAGACGACAATTCCGGATTTCCGATATGCTCCTGTATGATGGCCTTCACGCGTTCAAACGTCCTTCGCTGTTCAGCGTTGAAATTTTCTTTCGCTATTTCGTCTTGAAAGTCTATCTTCGGTGACAGGACTTCGTCGCTTGTCCCGGATCCAGTTGACACACTGAACACTCCCTTCTTAATCCATATTTCTTGCTGTTTCATCAACCTCTGTATGTTCACTTCCAACAGCTTTATGGAGAAAGGCTTGCTCAAATATAGGTCGGCTCCCGACTCATACCCTTCTATTTGGTTTTCCACCATGTCTTTTGCCGTGAGCAGTATGAATGGTATATATCCTATGGAAAGATTGTTCTTTACCTTTTTGCAAAATTTGATTCCGTCCATCTCGGGCATCATCACATCGCTCACAATGGCATCGGGATAAAATTTCAGGCATTTTTCCAAGCCGATACGACCATTGTCTGCCACCAGAACGTTGTATGATACCGCAAAATGCTCCTTGAGCATGGACTGTAACTCTTTGTTGTCTTCCACAATGAGCAATATCGGTTTGTCATCCTTCGTCTCATAATCATGTCCGGCGTCCTTGTCGCCAGCGTTTTCCGTTGTTGCTGCTTCATATAACTCATGATACTGCTCTTTCACAAAATCAGCCATATCATGTTTCGCCATGACTTCCATGGAAGCTTCCTTACAGGTATCATACATCGGAAGTGCTACGATAAACTCGCTTCCCTCATTCCTCTTGCTACTCACCACAATCTCTCCTTTATGCTGCAATACGATGCTTTTCACGATAGCAAGCCCTACTCCACTTCCCAAGTGTGTTTGCGAAGTCGCGTTTATCTGAAAGAAACGTTCGTAAATTTTGTGCATCGATTCTGAAGAAATGCCCACGCCTGTATCATTCACCTTGAAGATGAAAAACTGGGTATCCTCTGGCAATACCCCTTCGGAATAGGAATCAGGGTAACAAGGAGATATATCCTGTTTGGTTCCTTTAAAGAAAGACACTTCTATGTGGCCTCCGCTATCTGTATATTTTACAGCATTCGAAAGCAAGTTCAGTATCATTTTCCCAAGTTTGTTCCTGTCGCCGTCCATCTTTATCTTTCCTCCCCTTGCATATATTTCCATCTGTATGTGCTTGTTTTCTGCCCAAGGATATATCTCCGAATACAGTTGGGTCACGAGACTCGACATCTCTACCTGTTCCAGATTCAATTTGAATATGCCTAAGTCCTGTTTCCGGATATCCACAAGTTCGGATATCAGCATCAACATACGCCGTACATTATATAATATAGTATTGCATTCCTTACCGGCCGATTCGATTCTTTGCAGTTTCTCCGTGGCAAGCATCACCAATGTGAGAGGGGTTTTCAGTTCGTGTGACGCATTCATAAAGAACTTCATTTTCGACTGGTATTTCTCTTCATCCTGCGCCATGAGTATTTTTTGTATTTCATTTTCCTTTTTCAATTCTTGTTCTTTGCCATATTGTCTGAAGAGAAACAACACGATTCCTGCTATTGCCATCACATACAGCGCCTTTGCCCACCATGTGAGCCATATAGGGGGAAGAATGTGTATTTCCAAATTTTTCCCCAGTTGGTTCCAGCTATTCCCCCTGTCGGATGACATTTCTACTTCCAACGTATAGTGTTTGTAGGGTAAATTGGAAAAATACACTTCGTTCGATTGGTAGTCTAATACTCTCCACTCGTTTTGAAAGCCTTTTAGACGGTAGCGATACACGATTTGACCGGACAGTCTGTAGCCCAATGCAGCAAAAGAAATACTGAAATTATTTTGATTGTGGGTCAGTTCTATAAGAGTGGTCTTGTCAAGCACTTTATCTATCACCACATGACCATCGTAAGACTTGCCCGGCACTATTCTCTCGTTGCTAATGGAGAGGTTAGTAAATGACAGCGAATAATCCGATTTACTAACAAAGGGCAGCTCCGGTCTAAAATAGCTGAGTCCAGACAAGCCTCCCATGAAGAAAATGCCGTCGTTGGATTTATGGAAGGCATTGATTTTGTAAGCGTTGAGCTGCAATCCGTCCGCATCTCCATATACGTCTATCCTGTTTTCCGGTACATTCATGCAGTTTAATCCGTTGCCTCCAATCCATACCCGCCTGAATTTGTCGACCATCACCACCTCGCAGTCGTTCGACAGTAGTCCGTCCTTTTTTGTGTAACAAGTAGCCGTATAGTCGTTGTCGGATTCAGAATGCAACACCACCCTATCAAGACCACCGCCAATGGTACCCACCCACAGTGTTGAATCGTTTTCGCAGTCCACTGCCGCTATGTAATCGGAAGACATCGACTTCTTGCCCCGTCTCTCGTCGACACGGTAGGTCGACACACTTTTTAACGCGCCCTCCGGAGTCATTATGATACGGTTCAACCCATTGGTAGTACATATCAGTAGTGTCTCTTTCCAAGACGACAGAGCGGAAATCCTTCTAGAAGCCAATCCAGGGTCGGTACTTTCCGATAGGTGGTATTTCAGAGATGGTTTTCCGAGTGGATTGTCGATGCAAGAAAGTCCTATTCCCCACGTTGCTACCCAGAGCCTGCCGTGGATATCCTCATGCAGGTCTGCCACACTGGTGTTTATTTTTTCATTTCCCTCTGGAAGTTCAAGTGCGCGCATAGTTTTCATCGCGATGTCGTACAGAATGATACCGTTGCTGGTGCCTATGTACAGATACCTATTATCACTGCTGATCCTCACACACTGCATATACAAGGTCTTTTCTATCTTGTCAGGCAAGGGAATGTAGAAAAGATGTTCGGTGTTTATGTCATAAGCCAAAAGGCTGCCATACTCCACTATCATGTAATAGACACCTTCTGCTCCGCCCGTTATTGACACTACTTCATTTTGATCCAGCCCTATCAAGTTGAAGTCTGCGGAAGAAAGGTTGTTGAAGAAAGGCTTTGACAGCGCGTGGTAATACACACCTAAACTGGATGCAGCCACCCAAAGGTTGTCATATTTATCTATCATCAAATCATTTATTTTCTTTACCGAACGTCCCTCTTTCTCATTGTTCAGGTAGAACTTTGCAGACGGTGTTTCCGAAAACGGGTATTGCACTTCAAACACTCCTCCGCCATAACAGCACCACAAAGTTCCGTTGTCTGAAACGATGAAGTACCCGTTGGTATATTTCGGAATCTGCGCGTTCAGCGTATGGAATTCCACGAAAGAGAAATTGTCTTTATAGATGTCTCCCTCCTTGATAAGAAACCTGTAACATCCATCGGGTATACGCATGTACAAGAAATCGTCTTTTATGAAGATATAGCCCGACTCGCTTCCAGTCAGTGACTTGATGTCGTAAGAACGAGTCATCATCACACTTCCGCTTTGCAACTTCAGGCAACACAATCTACCGGCACACACCGTCCATGCCTCGTTGCCATGAAAATGCATGTTGTATGCGCGTTTCGAGATAAGCCTTTCTTCTTCGTTGACCCATTCCAATTGGCTTAAAGTATCGCCGTACACCTCGAATACCAATAACCCTTGATCATTTTTCACCCATAAATGCTGTCCTGCTTCGGTGACAGAAGTGGAGACACGGAATGCAGATTCACCAATGCCGCATTGCTTCCCGTTTTTTTTCAAGATGTAAGACACATACTGCCTGACGTCTGTATCAAAGCATGTCAAACCACTTTCGCTGGCAATCCAAAACCTATTTTCCAACACTGCAATATCGTATATCCGATTGTGCGACTTAAAAACAGTCTGGTCGTCGGTATAATAGTCATAGGTTTGCAAAGTATATCCGTCGTAGCTCTGCAATCCTCCATACGTGCCTATCCATACAAGTCCGCTACTGTCTTGCACAACGCAGTTGGCATCGGTATGCGCCAACCCTTCGTTCAGGGTAAGGTGCTTGAATATCCCATTCCCCATCAAAGTGCCGCAAAAAGGTAAAAACAAAAACGACAATAATATCCAAAGTGTCTTCATAATAGATTAAAATAGTTTAAACCTGATACAAATATATGATATAAAAAACTTTTCGGCATACTCCTCCAGCCAAAAATACACTGTATCTAACGGCATTTGATACAAAAAAAACATATTTGGTACGAATAGCAAAAAAATAGAATACTATAAACAAAGCGAAAAACGGGGATAACCCTCATCTTTACGGAAAAATCAAAATACAACAAATTTATCATGAGAAAAGAAATCATTTTAACATGCTCCATAGGAGGAGCATGCCTTGGTGGCAGTTGTACAAGCACACCTGCCCATCAGGAAAAAGAAAAGAAGCCCAATGTGATTTTTATTGTAGCGGACGACCTAGGATATGGTGATTTGAGTTGTTACGGTGCAAAAAAGGTTACTACTCCTCATGTGGACAGCTTGGCGGCAAGCGGTATCCGCTTTATCGATGCCCACTCTGTGGCTGCCACCAGTACCCCTTCTAGGTATTCGCTTTTCACCGGGCAATATAGCTGGCGGAGAAGCGATACGGGCATTGCAGCCGGAAATGCCGGTATGGTCATCCGTCCCGAACAATTTACCATTGCAGACATGTTCAAGTCGGTAGGGTATACTACCGGAGCAATAGGCAAATGGCATTTAGGGTTGGGCGATAAGACCGGAACACAGGATTGGAACGGTACCATTTCACCGGGACCGAAAGATATCGGTTTTGACTACTCATACTTGATGGCCGCCACCGGAGATAGGGTACCATGCGTATGGATAGAAAATCATAAGGTAGCAAACTACGATCCTGCCGCTCCCATACAGGTGAGCTATAAAACTCCTTTTGAGGGGGAACCTTTGGGCAAGGACTATCCGGAACTGCTCACCAAGCTTAAACCAACACTCAAGCACGGGCACAACCAAGCCATCGTGAACGGTATCTCCCGCATAGGCTATATGAAGGGCGGAGGAAAGGCTTTATGGCAAGACGAGAACATCGCAGACACCATAGCGTCCAAGGCAGTAGATTACATCAAGCAGAACAAAGACAGCACGTTTTTTCTTTATGTAGGCACAAACGATATACACGTGCCTCGCTATCCGCACGAACGTTTCAGAGATAAAAGCGGAATGGGATATCGGGGGGATGCCATACTTCAGTTCGACTGGACGGTAGGCGAAATCATGAAAGCACTGAAGGAAGCAGGCATAGCCGAAAACACACTTATCGTGCTGACCAGTGACAACGGTCCCGTAGTGAACGACGGGTATGCCGACCGGTCGGTGGAACTGTTGGGCGAACACTGTCCATGGGGTGAATTGCGAGGAGGGAAATATAGCATATTCGAGGCCGGCACGAGAGTACCTTTCATCGTAGCATGGTCTGCGCAAATCAAACCGGGAGTATCGAAAGCGTTGATATCACACATTGACTTGCTTGCCTCTATGGCAGGACTCATTGGGGCGGACATGAAGCCTGAAATAGCGGCAGACAGCAGAAACCACATAGATGTCCTCACTGGAAAAGATGCTAAGGGAAGAGAATACGTGATAGAAGCGGCGCAGACCATGGCGGTGACCACCAGCGAATGGAAGTATATAGCACCATGCAGATATACACCTTATTACGCTATCACACGTACGGAAACTGGAAATTCGAAGGAGGAACAGCTGTACCATCTTAAAAATGACCTCGGTGAGCGACAAAACCTTGCGGCAGAATATCCCGAAAAGTTGGAAGAGTTGAAAGAGATATTGGAAAAAGAAAAAGAAAAAGGATGCACTATTAAATAACATGAGCGAAGAAGTCACAGTCACAGGTATCAAGTATCTGCCCGGATGAAGAAGTATTGCCTGGAAATAATCAAAAAATATAAAGTATACGTGAAAGAAAAATATTTCGCTTACTAAGTAAAACGCTTTCAATCACCATAAGGGGACATTGAACAACATGTGTAAAATGTCCTTTTTTTGTTTTATTTGTTTCATGGTACTAATAAAACAAAACTAAAAGACAAATAACAAAGGCTATTACATGAGGAGTTGATAAATTTGCGATGAAAATAGTGATGTTAACATTAAACGATCTAATCAAATTCCATTTTTAATGAAAAAATTATTATTAAAACTTATGTTCCCTTGCATGGCAACAATGGTGCTTCCTGATGCACTGTATGCCGATCCAAATGCAGTCATGGCAGAGGGAAGGAGCGAAAAAGCCCCCATCATTCAGCAACAGAAGAAAAGACGAGTAGTGACAGGGCTCATCACTGATGCGACAGACGGATCCCCCATCATCGGTGCGAACATCAAACTGAAAGGAAGTAATACAGGTGTGATTTCTGACGCTGACGGTAATTTCAGCATTCATGTAAACAGTAGCCGTGATATGCTAATAGTATCCTACATCGGTTACAAAACGAGGGAAGTGCCGGTAGAAGACTTGGCAATCCTAAACATCAAACTAACTTCAGACAACGAGATACTCGATGAGGTGGTCATCGTGGGTTCGGGTACTCAAAAGAAAGTCAGTGTGACAGGAGCTATCTCTTCTATAAAAGGTGTGACTCTGAAAGCACCGAGTTCCTCGCTCACCAGCTCGTTGGCGGGACAGTTGCCAGGTTTGTTCGTAAACACCTCCAGTGGTGAACCCGGTGCACAATCCAACTTCTACATCCGGGGCATCTCCACGTTCGGGGGCAGAACGACACCTCTTATCTTGTTAGACGATGTGGAAATCTCCAGCGGCGACCTCAACAACATACCGGCCGAAACCATCGAATCGTTCACCGTCCTCAAGGATGCGTCAGCGACTGCCATCTACGGTGCGAGAGGTGCTAACGGTGTGATGATCATCACCACCAAAAGCGGTGTGGAAAACTCCAAGACCAAAATCGGCATCACCATGGAAAACACTTTCCATACCGTGTCCAACTTCCCAGAATTCGTAGACGGAGCGACTTGGATGGAGCTGTATAATGAGGCGACTCTCGCGCGAAATCCGTTGGCACAGAAGAAATACGATGACGTGATGATAGAAAACACCAGAAATGCCGTGAACCCTTACTTGTATCCGGATGTGGACTGGGAAGAACTCATGTTCCGTGATATGGCAATGAGCCAGCGCGCAAACATCAACGTACAAGGCGGCGGTTCAAAGGTTACATACTACATGAGCTTGAACGTGAACCATGACACCGGTCTTCTCAATTCACCTAAGATTTATTCATGGGACAACAATATCAACAATCTAAGTTACAACTTCCAAAATAACCTCCAAGTGAAACTTACTCCTACTACAAAAGTGAGGCTCAACATGAACGCGCAGATAAGGAAGAAGAGAGGACCCGAAACAAGTACTTCCAGCCTGTTTCAGATGCTCCATACGGCCAATCCGGTGAATTTCCCCGCCTACTATCCCGCGCAGGAGGGAGATACGCATGTACGGTTCGGTAACAGGTATCGGGCGGGTAACTCCATCTACACCAACCCGTATGCAAGATTGTCATCCACATTCGCTGAAAGCAATCTCAATACCCTGAATACTACACTGCGCATAGACCAAGACTTGTCGTTCATCACCAAGGGATTGAGGGTAAACGCCTTGATAAACTTCAAGAGTTATTCCACAAGTAGTTATACCCGGACTATAGAGCCATATTATTACAGAGCGGACGAATCTTCTTATGACCCGGAAAACCCGAATGTGTTCCAATTTGAACGCATAGGAACGTCGGGGACAGAATACATCAGCCAATCCGACATATCGAAAAACGGAGACAACATGCTGGCACTGCAATTCCAGATAGACTGGAAAAGACGTTTCGGCAGCCACAATCTCTCGGCTATGGCGCAATACATTCAGAGGGAGTATCGCAGTGGTGTGTTGCCGAATCGCAACCAAGGTGTGTCGGGGCGTTTGACATACGACTTTGACCAACGTTACCTTGCAGAATTCAATTTCGGCTACAACGGTACCGAACGATTGGCCAAAGAAGACCGTTTTGAATTCTTCCCTGCGATTTCTTTGGGATGGGTGATAAGTAACGAACGCTTCTTCGAGCCTGTGAAAAATGTTATAAGTCACCTCAAACTGAGAGGAACATACGGTATAGTAGGTAGTGACGATATGGATTTTCCATCAAACTACCTTTACTACAATCTTGTGTCGCTGAACAGCATAGGATTCAACTTCGGAGACGAATGGATAGCCACTCCGAAAGGACCTAACGTGACACAATACGCTGTGCAACAAGTCAGTTGGGAACGTGCCAAAAAGACCGATATCGGTATTGACCTGGTGCTGTTCAATGACTGGAACATCACGTTCGACTATTTCAAGCAGAAACGCGACCGCATTTTGATGCAACGTGCGGCATGGCCGAAATACCTCGCCTATGGGAATGCGGTACCTTATGCCAATGTGGGAGCCATGGACAGCTGGGGATACGAACTCTCCTCAAGCTATTCAAAAAATATAAATAAGGACTGGCGCATAGATTTACGTGCCAACTTCACCTATGCGGAAAACGAATATGTATACAAGGACGAACCGTCCTACCCATATGATTGGAGTCTTGCCACAGGACGTCCTTCGGACGTGAGATGGGGGTACGTGGCCGAAGGACTTTTCCAAAGTGAAGACGAAATAGCACAACATGCTACACAGATGCTTGGAAGTACTCCCATGGTGGGCGACATCAAGTATAGAGATCTGAACGGTGACGGCATTGTGGACAAGAACGACCGGGGAGTGATAGACATAAACGGTAGCACGCCTAACATACAATATGGATTCGGTGCCAACCTTACTTATAAAAATATCGACTTCGGAGTGTTCTTCAACGGTTCGGCAAAACGTACCATCTCCATACACAGCGGAATACATCCGTTTGGTGAAAGCGAAAACAACGTGTTCAAGTTCATAGCAGACAACCACTGGAGCGAAGCTAACCCGAATGCAACATATCCCCGCTTGGGATTGCTGAGTACGGATATCGAAAACAATACCGTGGAAAGCACATATTGGTTGAGAAATGGCAGATTCTTGCGGTTGAAACAAGTAGAAATAGGTTATTCATTCAAATACGGACGTGTCTATGTGGCGGGAAACAACTTAGCAGTATTCAGCCCGTTCAAGGAATGGGATCCTGAATTAAGCTGGAACTCATATCCTCTGCAGCGTACATTCACGGCCGGCTTACAGTTGAACTTCTAAACAATAAAAATTACTATCATGAAAATCAAAAACAACATAAAATTATTGGGCGGAATGCTCATGATGTCAGGCATGATGTTCACATCTTGCAATTTCCTCGACATCGTTCCGCCCGAACAGGCTGACATCGAAGATGCGGTACAAAGCCCTGATGCCACATTCGGTTTCTTGGCTTCGTGCTACAACGGTATTGTAAATCCTTTGCGCTACGATGGAATGGAAGCGTCGACCGATGAGTATGTGGAACCGCAGTTGTGGGACTTGAACTCACAAAAAATAGCGTGGGGAATGAGACACCCCAACGAACCGCGTGATGTACGTTGGACAGCCCAGTACAGATACATCGGGCAGATCCTACTGTTCCTCGAACAACTGCCTAATGCCGTGGACGTGCCGGAAAACACCAAAAAGCAATATGAAGCCGAAGCATACTTTTTGTTAGCATACTACCATTTCGAACTACTGCGTGTGAATGGTCCGATACCCGTGACACAGCAACTCTTGGGATTCAACGTGCTGCCAGAAGATTATGAAGGACGCTGGCACTACGATGCAGTAACTGACTGGATTGTAGATACCATAGACGAGAAAGTACTTGCCGGTGACTATCTTCCTCCCGTGTACGACACCAACAACGTGGGACGTATCACAAGCGTGATAGCCAAGGCATTGAAAGCGAAGGCACTGCTATATGCCGCTTCTCCGTTATGGAATGGAAGTTTCCCTTATCCGGAATGGAGAAATACGAATACCACCACCGTATACAAAGGAAAGGATTATGGCACTGAATTAGTAAGTAAGGAGTATTCCCCGGGAAAATGGGAGCGCGCCCGGATCGCTTGTGAAGAGGCTCTTGACGCAGCCATCGATGCGGGCTATGCCTTGTACAAGGACAAGGAAATGTATAAGAATGACATAAGTGGCGGCTTCAGCTTGGACGAAAATGTATATGTGCCAGGATTGAATGCGGCTGAGGATCCGGAAGCGACAGCTTTCAAGGAAACCGTGTTGATGTACCGCTATTTGTCAACAGCCCGTTTCAACGAAGGAAACAAGGAAATTGTGTGGGGACTGAACAAATCCGACGATTCATTCCTTACTGCATCGATGCCTAACAATGTGATGATATTGGACAACGGGAACAAAGTGAACGGGTATTCCGGCATTTCTCCTACACTGTACACCGTCAAGACATTCTATAACCAAGACGGTACGAGAGTAAACCCCAACGACCCCGACTTGCTGACAAGGTCTAACGTCGACAGCAAGCGCCCCGATATCATTCGTCTTAACACTGGTCGTGAAGCTAGGTTCTACGCATGGATGGTGTTCGATGATGGCGACTATTCCACCACATACGTGAAAGGAAAACCGTTGCATGTCGATTTCAAGGACTCCCAAAAGCAAGGTTTCAACATTCAGGAAAACGAACGCAACCATAGTGTTACCGGCTATTTGGCACAGAAGTTCATGCGCCCGAACCACACGCGCGACTCTAGAGGTAACCAAAACCTCAAGCAATACCCTCGTCCGCTGATAAGGATGGCTGAACTTTACTTAAACTTGGCGGAATGTTACGCCATGCTTGACCGAAATACCGAGGCATTGGAATTTCTGAATCCGGTACATACACGAGGAGGACTGCCCCAAGTCGAGGAAAGTGACGTGACATCGGAACGCGACATGATGACATGGATAAGGGACGAGCGCTTTATCGAACTATGGGGCGAGGGACATCGCTACCACGACCTGCGCCGCTGGGCAATAGCACCGGAATATTTAGGAGCAGGGAAACGCACCGGACTGAACGCAATCGTGGAAAATCCTACATTCGAGGAGTTTAACCAAGAAGTAGAGGTAAATCAGCCGTTTGTGTGGAACAACAACATGTACCTTTGCCCGTTAGGATACGAGGAAAGTTCGAAGAACCGCAACTTAGTACAAGCTCCGGGATTCTCCCAATAATAATGATTGCAACAACTTATGAAACATAAAAAGAAGAATATGAAAAATATATTTCCAATATCACTGCTTTGCGCTGCAATGCTTCTTTCCACTTCTTGCTCAGAAGAGGTGGAATACCAGCAAGAGCAGTATAAATCTGTGGCATATATGAAGAATAGCGGTATCATAGATATAAAATTCTATAATACCGGCGACAACGTTGTCTATAACACCGGCGTGGGAAGAGGCGGAACCGCCCCCGAACGTACGGGAAAGATAAGAGTAGAACCTTTCACTCTAGAAGAGATGGAAGCCTATAACCAGAATTACACGCTCAATTACGTACAGATACCGAAAGAGTGCTATGAACTTAGCGCGACAGAATTCACGTTCGAACCCGGACAGGAGTATGCAGCTCTTACTGTCACCCTGAAACCGGGCGTGGGAGAGCTACCTGAACTGCCGGAGGGCGAATACGTGTTGCCACTGTACTTGAAAAGCGATAACTTCGCTGTGAATGCCAGTTATAGGCACATTATATTGCATCCGGAAGTGGTGACACCTTTGGTTTCATTCAGCATGGATACGGACATGTATACTGTAGAAACCATCAAAGGCAACGCGCTGGAGGAAACTTCATTCAGCTTCCCGATGTTCCTTGATTATGGGGCCAATACCAAGGATTTTGAAGTCTATTTTCAAAACGAGGAACAAGGGTTGCAAGAATTGGTAGACGCATACAATGAGAATAACGGGACGGTACTAGACTTGTTGCCTGCAACCGCATATTCGTTCGCAGAGAAAGTATCTTTCACAGGAGGTGCGACTATGGGCGAACTGCTGGTGAAACTACAGTCTATCGGAGTAAATGGACTGGATTACGGAGAATACCTTCTGCCTATACAAATGACCCGATGCGGACTTGCGCCTTTCGATGTGAATACGGAAGACATACGCTACTTGAAGGTCACAGTCGTAGAAAACTATAAGCTTCTTGAGTTAGGAACAGACGCGATTACCGGAAGGAACGATGCGATTACCCAAAAAGCTATAAACCTGTTTGACAACAACTTAGAGACATTCTATCAGGCGCAAGCAAACGATGACAGCAAGGATTTCAACAACATGGATTGCGTGTATTTTGACATAGATTTACAAGACAAGTACGATGGAGTGCGCTTAAGCTATATCTGCAATTACAATGGTAACTGCGGTATACTTAACAAGATTGAAGTATACGCAAGTAACGATAAAAACGAATGGACAAAGATCGGTGACAATTACGACTTCCTTGACAAGATGCAACAGACAACCACTTCCCAAGATTTCACGACATTGCCGGGAATGAAATTCGGTGAAGTTTTCCCAGAGGGTGCGCAATACATCAAGGTCTGCCTCATGGACTACAGATGGCAAAGAAGCAATGGTACATATACCATATATCCGATAACTAACGGTACTTTGAGTATGGTAGTCAATGAATTGAAAGTTTACGGATATAAAAAAGAAGTTGCAAACAAATGAACCACAGTTCTGTATGATGACAAAATGTAAATAAACAGATGAAAGCAAGAGGCAACATCGGCAACCGTTTGACCTAAAGGTGTTTTTACCTTGAAGTCGGAGAGAAATGCCGCAAGAGTTGTCTCTTTCTTTACTAAAAGAATTTACAATATGAAATTGAAAAATATATTAAATTTAGGCTATAGTACCATCGTGACAAGCATAATGGTGATTTTCTCGGTAACGGCTTGTGGGAATGAGGAAAATTCGGAAACAAGACCTGCTACGGGAGGCACGTTCAAACTGACATTTGACGGTGAAGATTGCTCTTTAAAAGGGAAAATAATTACCGTGCCAGCCAATGGCGGCATATACACCTTGGTAGTGGAAGCATCGGAGAACGTGGAATGGAGTGTGACGACCGAAGAAGAAACGGGATCGGGATTTGCCACCGTTACTCCCGAGGGTACACAAAACGGCAATGGAAACATTGAAATAAAAATAAGCAAGAAGAATGAGGGCGAAAGCGGGCGGAAAGCTAGTGTGTACGTCACAAACACAGCTAATAAAATAAAGGTGGGGTTCACCTTCGAACAGAATGACAAAAAAATGCTCATTCCCCCAGAGTATAATTTCACCCATGAACAATTCATGAACAACGATAAATCTATCGATTACGGTGTAGATTACTCGTTGGAAGGTCCTAACACAATCATCATCTGGCACAAGCAATACGGGAAAAATCCGGAAGGTGGTCCCTATCCGTTCGTACCTGAAGAGGTGCTGGCACAAGCAGAATTTTCTTACAACTTCATCATCGACGAACTGGGCTTTGCCAATAGGACCACATCGTGTGCCACTAGGTACAAACAGATCATCGTGATAACAGCCACCTTGAGCGGAGGAGCCGTGGGATTCGGTCGCCAGTTCAATCAAATTGACGGCAAAGGTCAAGGAGATGGGGTAGGAATACTTCATCTGTGCCACAACCACACCCAGCTAAAACCAGGACAGGTCACCGGAGTGATGCACCACGAACTTTGCCACTGTTTCCAATACATCGCCCACTACGACAACGGAAACCAAACCTATGGCTGGAGCGGTGCGCCATACGAAATGACTTCGCAATGGGCAGGGCTGAACTTGTACCGATACTACGGGCTTGACAAGTACATTTGGGAAGAAAACCACATGCGCAGCTATTTCAAGAATACGCACAAGGCATTCATGCACGATGACAACATGTATCACGACCCATTCTCGTTGGCGTTTTGGGATTGGAAGCACGAAAAGGCAGTAAGCAGAATGTGGAAAGGTATCATAGCAGATGACAAGCAAGACCCCGTAGTGACATACAAACGCCAGAATAACCTCACCCAAAAACAGTTCAACGATGAAATGTTCGAAGCCGCCTGCCGCCTGCTCACATTCGATCTCCCTTGCTTTGGCAAACAGTATGAAAAATATATAGGGACATTCACTTACGACTTGGACGGTGCGGGGGGCACCTATAAACCTACGGTACAGGCATGCCCGCAAAGTTACGGTTTCAACGGCATCAGGCTGACAGTCCCCAAAGCCGGAACGGAAGTAAAGGCTACTTTCATGGGTAGCATCGCATTGGCTCCGAGCAGCGGAAAATACAATGTGGTAAACCCGGGAAACAAAGGCTGGCGCTGGGGATTCGTTGCAATGAAAAACGATGAAACGAGAGTGTATGGCGACGTACAGAGAGAAGAGCGGGGCAGCGTATCTTTCGTAGTGCCTGAAGGCACAACATTCCTGTGGTTCGTGGTGATGGGTGCTCCTTCCCAACACGTGAAGCAAGATAGAAAAGACGGAAACAACTGGCCATACCAAGTGCAGATAAACGGTACCACCTTGTGCGAATCGACTGCATTCCCTGAATCATAACAGTGTCATTAAAAAACAAATATATGAAAAAAAGATGGACATACTCCCTATTGTCGTTCATATTCGCGGCAGCAGGGTGTTCCGGTGAGGAAGTCATCAAGGAGGGCATACCACCTCAGGCAGAAGAACCGGAATATGAAAACAACAACTCTGTGACAGGAGAAGAGGATGTTTTGGTACAAGTGACCAAAGCCACAGGTACAAGAGGTGGAAAAAACCAACAGATACCTGAAGAGGAAATGATGAAGACTTGCGATAACGACCGCGACACATTCTACAAAGGAGGTGGAGCACCGGCTACATTCATCTACGAGTTTTCGGGCAATGAGGTGATAGACTACTGCTTGGCATACCCCCTTCACCCTACCGACAACAGATGGTACGGGGCTTGGGGACAAGTGGAAGTATGGACCAAGGAAAGCGGCACAGGCAAAGACTTCGTGAAAGTAATAGAAAAAGAACTGGGAGAAAGCGGCATGGTGGTGACATTCCCGTTCGAAGGAAGGAAGAAACTCAAAGCCGTAAAAATAACGGTCAAGAACGGAGCACAAGGGTTTGTTCACTGCGGCGATGTGCAATTCTTCCGCAGTGTGAACGACCCATTCGATTACAGCACGCTGTTCAAGGATCAGACCTGTTCTGAACTGAAGGACGGGATAACGGAAGAGGATATCAAAGCCTGTCCTGAACCGTTTTACGAAACCTTGGCACAGGCTCTATTCGACGGCACCTATCCTGCCAAATTCCGTATCCAGAACTTTGATGCAAGACCGGAACCGGGAATACATGGCAAGGCAAACTACATAAACTCCTTTTCGAGGTATGAAAACGTGACCGGCATTTATGCCAATGCCGGCGAAGAGGTGACTATTTTCGTTGGTGACATTCCGGCAGGGCAAAACGTAAGCATGAAGATCAGACAATGGGGCAAGCACGAAGATGACTACGCGTTGCGGGAAGGGCTCAACAAGGTGACTGCCAAAAGGAACGGTTTGATATACGTAATGTACCACAAAAGTACCACCGAAGACCTCCCACCGGTGAAGATACACTTCGCGTCAGGCAAAGTAAACGGATACTTCGACATAGCGAAGCACACGAAAGAAGAGTGGAAGGACATCATAAGCAATACCTGCTGCGACTTCTTCGACATGCTGGGACGGCGGGTGCACTTGGCATTCTCCAGCCAGGACTTTAGGCAATATTGCCAAGACCCTTTCGCTTTGATGGAAGGGTATGACGAAATTGTAGACTTGGCAGAAGATTTCCAGGGACTGATTAAGCATAACCGCCCACTGACTAACCGCATCACCATCAACTATAATGCCGGGACGGGCGGAGCCATGGGAGCAGGCAACGGGCAAATCAACTGGAACAACTCCAGCGGCTTGTCGATTCCTTCGGCCGTGCAGGTGGAAAAGGCCAAAGGCGACCCATGGGGAGTGGCTCATGAGTTGGGACACGAACTTCAGATGAGACCAGGAAGAAGCCGCTACAACGGAATGTTGGAAGTAACGAACAACCTCATACCTGCCTACTTGCAACTAAAACGAGGCATAGAGTCAAGATTGTTCTCGATAGAAAAAATAAGTAACCCGAAAACAGGACACCAATCTGAATTCGAGCGTGCCATGAACTATTATCAAGTGGAAGGCCGTGCGCATAACTACAACATGAACGGTACACGTACTGTTCTCAGCAAGTTGATACCATTATGGCAGCTATACTTATACTCCGGCGAGGTGCTTGGCAAAGACTGGTTCAAGGATTATTACCAGAAACTATGGGAAGAACCATACGTCGGTGAGAACGGAGCGGCACAGATACAGGTGGTACGCATATTCTGTGAAGTGTCTAGGCTAAACCTGATCAAGTTTTTTGAAAAATCCGGGTTTCTTACAGCAACCGATGATCCTACCGACAAAAACGAGGATGTGTTCACCGTAACGCAAGATGCAATAGACAAAGTGAAAAGAGACATCGAAAAGAAAGGATATCCAGAGCCAGATGTAGAAATTTGGAGACTTACGGACCAAAAGGAGAGTATAGAAGCGTTCAAAAAGAAGAGCCAAGTGGTGAAAGGCACCGCTCGACGGGACGGAAGTGTCTTTGAAATGACCGGATGGCAAAACGTGGCCGCATATGAAATGTACACAGACGGGAAGTTAGTCTACGTGTCACCACATAACAAGTTTGAAGCCAAAAATGCTAAAATAAACGCCTCTACAACCGTATATGCAATAAGCGCCACAGGCGATAAGACCAACGTTACATTCAATTAATTGAAATAGCGGCCGAATGCGGATTCCGCTCCAAAAGGCGGGAGTGTGTTCGGTCTTCTTTTGATGTTCATTATCTAATAAAAAACAACTGGATGAAAAGAGCGAAAATCTATACATTATCAGCAGCATTGTGCCTACTGAATACAAGCATGGCACAAGACGTATCCTTCAGATCATCGGACAAAAAACTTGAAAGCACCTTCGGATGGGCAAAAGAAATGGCGTTGTCGTATGCGCACCACGAGGGCGATGCCGTCGGTCCATGGTATGAGGCGGCACTTCCGGGGCGGGACGCGTTCTGCATGCGCGATGCGTCGCACCAAAGCATACCGGCGGAAATGCTCGGCCTGTCAAGGCACAACTTCAACATGATGAAGAGATTTGCAATGTATATGGATGCGGGCAGGGACTACTGTACCTTTTGGGAAATAAACAAAATGGGCAAAGCGTGCCCTAACGATTACAAGGACGATACCAACTTCTGGTACAACCTGAACGGGAACTTCGACGTGCTATATGCCTGCTGGCGGCTCTATGAATGGACAGGCGACAAAAGATACCTGAAAGACCAAGAGTTGGCAAAGTTCTATAAGACTTCGGTCAACGAGTATGCGGAACGATGGCAATTGGGACCCAACCAAATCCTGGCACGTCCGTTGAACCTAAACAATAAGCCCGAAACAACAGGGCGATACAGGTTCACAAGAGGGCTGCCGTCGTACGTGGAAAACAGGGCGGGCCTAAATGCCAGTTCCGATCTCGTAGCAACTGCATACGCAGGATACAAGGCTTACGCTGACATGATGAAGGCGGTAGGTCAGGAAAAAGACGGCAAGGCATATAGGAACACGGCCGAAAAATACAGAGCATTGCTTGAAAACGAATGGTGGAACGAGGCAGACAACACGTATTACGCCTTGCATAGCGCAAAAGGGGAATTTATAAAGAGGGGAGAACAGACTTACATTCTATGGTTCGGAATTGCGCAAAACAAAGAACGAATCAGCAAAACAGCGAAACAAATGATGGCATCTAAGCAATGGAATGCCGAAAACATCTCTTACTTCCCGACGCTATGGTACAGGTACGGGTATGCCGATGAGGCGTACAAGGTGCTTACAGCAGTACCTTCCATGCATCGGAAAGAGTATCCCGAAGTGTCGTACGGAATGATAGAAGGCATTGTGAGCGGAACGATGGGGATAATGCCTTCAGCATCAGAGAACAGGGTAACAACATTGCCGCAACTGCCGGCAGGCGATGAATGGGCAGAACTGAAAAATCTGAAAATGCTTGGAGGTTCAGTAGACGTAAAACATGAAGGAAACAAAAAAAGTTCGTTCACGAACCATACGGAATCTATATTGGAATGGAAAGCTGCTTTCCACGGCGAGGAAGGCATCCGTGTGGCTGGAAAGAAAAAGAGGCATAAGACTGATACGGACGTGATGGGGAAAAGTGTTTCATACGTGATTGTGAAGGTGAAACCCGGAACAACTGCCACAGCCGTCATGGGAGACTGAACATCTGGATATCAAACAAGGGTTGACAAACTGAAATCATGAGTAGTAAATGGCATTTAACTTCCCTGGCACTTCTTGCGGCAGGGAACACTGTGGCCGAAGAACGGCCTAACATCATATTATTCTTAGTAGACGACATGGGAGTAATGGACACATCGCTCCCGTTCATGACAGACGATGAAGGCAATGTGGTACGATACCCGCTGAACGACTGGTATCGTACCCCAAACATGGAACGCATGGCACGGCAAGGGATACGCTTCTCGACATTCTATGCACAAAGTGTAAGTTCTCCGACGCGGGCATCCATCATGACCGGACAGAATGCGGCAAGGCACAGAACCACTAACTACATTTACGGTGCAAGCAACAACCGTACCCTTTTCGGACCAAAAGAATGGAACTGGAAAGGTATGGACAAGCATACATGCACGTTGCCTAAAGTATTGCAACAATCTGGCTATAAAACCATACATGTTGGGAAGGCACACTTCGGACCGACAGACAGCGAAGGGGCAAACCCATTAAACCTTGGATTTGACGTGAACATCGGAGGTTCAGACTGCGGTCATCCGGGCAGTTACTATGGTGAACATGGGTATGGCTATATAAAAGGGGATAAAAACTTTGCGGTTCCGGGGCTGAAAAAATACTATAAAACGGACACTTTCCTTACAGAAGCACTTACCATCGAGGCAAACAGTGAAATAAGTAAGGCGGTACAAGAGAAAAGCCCCTTCTTCTTGTACATGGCACACTATGCGGTACACGCACCGTTCCATACAGACAAACGTTTTTTGGCACATTATGCCGACAGTGACAAATCTGGCAGCGCGAAAGCTTTCGCTACATTGATAGAAGGCATGGATAAGTCGCTTGGCGATATAATGGACCATCTTGAGGAACTTGGTGTCGCGGAAAACACATTAGTACTTTTCCTTGGCGATAACGGGTCAGACTCTCCATTGGGTAACGAAAGAGGACACTCTTCATCTTTTCCCCTAAGAGGGAAAAAGGGGAACGAATTTGAAGGTGGCGTGAGGGTACCATTCATAGCCTGTTGGGCAAAAAACGCTCCCAGTGCGCCCCAACAGATAAAGCTGCCCATACCGTCCGGAGAAATCCAGCAACAAATGGGCACGGTGATAGATATTTATCCTACCTTATTGGACATTACGGGAACGGAATTTCCCCAAAAACACATCATAGATGGTACCAGCTTGGTAAAACAGCTATTGGGAAAGAAAAATAAAAAACGTGCCGAGAGATTCCTTATGCACTTCCCCCATGCACACAGAGGAAAGTACTTCACTACATATAGAGAGGACGATTGGAAGCTAATATACCATTATAATCCCGAAACTCCTGAAACCCCTTCGTACGAGTTGTATAATTTGAAGGAAGACATCGGTGAAGAGCATGATTTGGCAAACAAGGAGAAGAAAATATTGACACGGATGACGAAAGCGATGATTAAGCAGTTGATGCATGAACAGGCTTTGTTTCCGATAGATGCGGGCGGAAAGACATTGTTCCCCAAAATAAAGACTGATTGAGTAGCAAAAGATACGATGAACATACATTGTGTACAAATAGCGAAATCGGGCGTGACATATAACAAACATGATGGTAATAAATTCGTTTATATTTACCCCTATTCTTAAAGCAATAAAACCATGAACAAAAAAAGTATTTTATTAGTATTCATCGTATACTTCTTTACCATCATATCCGGCATGGCCGCGGTAAAGAAGATACATGTACCGGAAAAACAAAAAAAGGAAAACAGTTTCGGACCTGACGGAAGATTCTCGCTTGATTATAAGGCGGAATCGGAAAACCTCGTATTGTTATGGGAAAAGTCGTTCGGAAAGAGTCCCGAGACATACAGCAATGTTTCAAGACGTTTCTATCCCCAGGAAATATTGGAAGAGGGAGAACGTTTCTATAAATATTATGTGGAAAAACTGAAATTTTCGGATAAGAAGAACTCACACGGAGCGACGAAAAAGATGATAATATGGATGTACAATGACGATACATCGACAGCGTATGGCTGGGGAGACGAAGGCGTGGGCATGATGTGGATGAGACCCTGCCGGACAAACAGCTATCCTTACTGTGCGTTGGCGCATGAAATGGGACATTCTTTCCAATATCTTGTGAGCGCGGACGGAAACCGCAGCTTCACAGGAAGCCCATTGGTGGAATATACCTCGCAATGGATGCTTTGGCAGGTCTACCCCGACTGGCTGACACTTGAGAAGTTTCATTTAGATGCCTACATGAACCAGACCCATTATTCGTTGTTCAACGAAATAAACCAATATCACGGACCGCAATTCATGGAATACTGGGCAAGCAAACATGGAACAGACATCATTTCAAGGGTATGGAAAGAAGCGATTGGCAAGGAAGACCCCGTAGCGGCATACAAGCGCATCACGGGTATCGGTCAAAAGGAATTCAATGATGAGATATACGATGCGGCATCAAAATTCATAACTTGGGACTTGAAACGCATCAGAGAAGCGTGCAGCAGTTATGCCAACCAGCACACCTGCAAAATGGAGAAAAATGAAAGTGGTTGGTATAGGATTAATCAAAGCCGCTGTCCGCAAAATTACGGATACAATGCGATAAGGCTGAATGTGCCTAAAGGAGGAACGAAAGTTGAACTGGATTTTGAAGGAATCTCTGGAAATGGGGACTACAGAGCGGTACACACTGACAAAGCCGGTTGGAGATACGGCTTCGTGGCAGTGACGTTAAACGGCAAGCGGATATATGGAGACATGAATACAGGACGCAATGGGGCAAACGAAACGGTGAGTTTCACTGTTCCAGAAAATACGCAATTCTTATGGCTTGTAGTGACAGGAGCACCAACGGAACACTTCGATTTCTACAAAAAATGGAACGAACTGAAGAAAGAAAAGGGGAAAGAAGCGCAATGGCCGTATCGCATAAGGCTTCATGGAACAAACCTACACAAAAGTGTGACAAATACAAAATCTTAATTTTATAAAAATGAGTATAAACAATAGGTTCAAATTGTTTCTGGCCGCAATGATGGCGGTAGGGACAATCTCGGCAAAGGATTACCTTGTGTCAACAAGAAATACATCCATACTAATCTCAGCGAATATAGGTGAAAAATCGAAAATTCAGTATTACGGCAGTAGCATATCAGATAATGAAATTCAAAGCATTTATGATAGCGGACTGGCTATGAACGCTGACAGTTACCCGGCTTTCGGATTAAACACCTCGGGGGAAAAGGCGGTAGCGGTAACGCATGCGGACGGTAACATGTCGCTGGACTTGGTGGTAGAAGACGTAAAGCAATACACAGACAAGGAAGGATGCGTCATCGAAATCACTTTGAAGGACAAGATATATCCCGTAAAGCTTACACAGTTTTTCAAGTCGTACAACGGTACCGACATCATTTCAACTTGGACGGAAATCAGTAACGACGGGAAAAAAGATATCATTTTGTACAAATTTGCTTCGGCATTCATGCCAGTGCAAAGAAGCGATAATTGGATGACACATTTTCATGGACATTGGGGAGCAGAATCTACAATGGAAGAGGAAAAGCTGACCAATGGGCAAAAAACAATATCGAACAAGGATGGATTGGTGAACACTGAAACGGACAATCCGTCATTCATGGTTTCGCTTGACGGAAAACCGCAAGAAGAAACAGGAAGAATCATCGGAGGAACATTGTGCTGGACGGGAAACTACCTTATCAAAATGGATGTGAGAAACAAACAGTTTAACATGATAGCAGGCATAAATGAAGAAAACTCCCACTACAAGCTGGAAGGGGAAGAATCATTTACTACGCCTGAGTTTGCCATGACCTACAGTACACACGGAAAAGGAGGAGTGAGTAGGGCATTTCACAAATGGGCAAGAGAATATAAGTTGCATAACGGAAACAAGCCACACGATATTTTGTTGAACTCCTGGGAAGGGGTGTACTTTAACGTGAACCAAAAAGAAATGGATAACATGATGAAAGAGTTCTCTGAACTAGGTGGAGAACTGTTCGTGATGGACGACGGATGGTTTGGAAACAAATACCCAAGAAACAAGGGCAACTGTGCGTTAGGTGACTGGGAAGTATGCAAGAAAAAACTGCCCGAAGGCATAGAAGGCTTGCTGAAATCTGCTAAAAAATATGGCATAAAGTTCGGTATTTGGATAGAACCGGAAATGGCAAATACTCAAAGCGAACTTTATGAAAAACATCCAGATTGGATTATACATATACCAAACCGTCCGCTATCTACAGGAAGGGGTGGAACACAAGTAGTATTGGACTTGACGAATCCAGAAGTACAGGACTTTGTATTTGGAGTAGTAGACAACCTTATGACAAAACATCCCGAAATAGCTTATATGAAATGGGACGACAACTGTGCTCTTTTGGATTACGGTTCTCCATTCCTTCCGAAAGAAAAGCAGTCGCACCTTTACATTGAGTACCAAAATGGACTGAACAAAGTGCTTAAGCGTATTCGTAAAAAGTATCCCGACCTCACGATGCAAGCTTGCGCCGGAGGTGGAGGACGAGTAAATTACGGAATATTGCCATACTTCAACGAGTTCTGGACCAGTGATAATACGGACGCATTGCAACGTATCTACTTGCAATGGGGAATCTCAAATTTCTATCCAGCCGTGGGAATGGCATCACACGTGAGTGCGGACAAGAACCATCAGACAAAACGTGTATTGCCATTGAAATTCCGCTTCGACGTAGCAATGTCCGGGAGGTTGGGCATGGAAATCCAACCTAAAGACATGACGGAAAGTGACAAGAAATTCGCAAAAAGAGTTATATCGGCATATAAACGGATACGCCCAACTGTACAGTTTGGAGATATTTATAGGTTGGTCTCACCATATGACAATAAAAGTTTAGCTTCGCTGATGTACATTTCACAGGATAGAGACAATGCAGTGTTCTTTGCTTACAAGCTCGACCATTTCATAAACATGACCGTACCATCGGTGAAGATGAACGGATTGAATCCTAAAAAGTATTACATGATAATAGATCTGACAGCTAAAGACGAAGATAAACCTTGTGCATTACACGGAAAAGTAATAAGTGGAAATGTATTGATGAATGAAGGCATAGCCTTGGATAAGATTTTGACAACGGAATATTCGAGTGTAGCTTTGGAATTGAAAGAGATTAATAACAACTAAAAACGAAAAAATGAAAATAAAAAAGACATCTGCGGTAATTTTGTTTTCGGCACTAGTCGTATGTACCGCACAAGGAAAAAATACATATTCGCAAGAACAGTTCGAAAACCTTCTGAATATAGAAGTGGGATATCAGCATTCACCAGAAGGGTATTTGTTTTCTGATTACGGCTGTTGGCATGGATATGGATTCAATAATCCTAAAGATATTTCACTTGCCGGAGGATTGCGTGGACCGGCCTTCATGGGACAACGGTCATTGAAGATTAAATGGCTCTCCGATTGCTTCGTAAAAATGAGACTAACAGAAAATGGCATGGAATTACCCTATACGACAGTAGAAGCCAATACATACATTCCCGGGATGCTCAAACAGGAAATCATAGCCGGAAGTATAAGGGTGAATATAAAAGAAATTGCTATTTCCGAACGTAGCACATTGACCGAATACGAGATAAATAACGATGGCACGAAACACCGCACGTTACGGCCTTTGTTCACTGGAAAAATATCATATAAGGATGCTTTCTGCGAGAAAACAAACAATGAAAACCTGCACGTGGATGTACAAAAGGGAAAACACCATTTTATTTTCTCGTTTCCGGAACAAAAAAGCTTAAGTTTGGACGGCAAACAATCATACACGGCCGATTATAACACTTATGAAATTGCCCCTGGAAAATCAATAAAACTATGCGTATACACCACTTATTGCCCTGCATCTACCGAAGATGAGGCATTGGCACAGCATAAGGAAATAAATGAAAACGAAACCGCCAAATATTTCAAGACGAACAAAAAGAGATGGAACGGATACATAAATTCCATTTTAAACAAGGACACGCCATACCTGAAAAGGGAAAGAAACAGAAACTGGGTGGTAAAAGCACTTATGACGCTACACACAAACTGGCGTAGTGCAGCAGGCGACTTGAAACATGGAGGAGTACAACCGGCAACAGGACACTTCGATGCTTTTTGGGCTTGGGACAGTTGGGAACACGCGGCTGCATTGTCGGTCTTCAACCCTGAGCTTGCGAAAGAGCAGATGCTTACAATGTTCGACCAGCAGACTCCTGAGGGAATGATTATAGACTTGGTATCACTTGACAAAAAAGACAACAACAAAGCTTGTTCTAAACCACCTATCGCCGGATGGGGTACTTACATGGTATATCGTCGCACCAATGACAAAGAATTTCTAAGAGAAATGATGCCGAAACTCTTGAAATATCACGAATGGAGGTATAAATACAGAGATCACGACCAAAATGGATTGTGTGAATACGGAGGAATAGATTCCAAAGTTTATATGGGGCAATGGGAAAGCGGAATGGACGTAGCTGTGAAATTCAATGGAGTGAAAATGTTGAAGAATGCCGAAGGAGCTTATTCTTTCGACCAAGAATCAATAGAACTGAACAGCTACTTGTGCGCAGAAAAGTTCTACTTGGCCTACATGTTGGATGAACTCGGAGAAAAAGAGAAAGCGGAAAAATTTCGTAAAGAAGGACGTAAGCTACGCAAAATCATCCAAGAAAAGTTTTTCGAAAAAGAAACAGGATTCTTCTACGACAGAAAACTCGGAACGGGAGAATTGGTTAAAGTAATAGACATATCGGGATGGATTCCTTTGTTTACGGGAGTTGCAACAAAAGAACAAGCCGAAATGGTGAAAAAAAACATGTTGGATCCAGAATTGTTCGGAACTTATTTCCCGTTCTCGAGCCTGAATCACAAGCATCCTCAATACAATCCTGCCAAAGGGTATTTCCGGGGACAGACATGGATGAACTACACATATTTCGGAATAAGAGGATGGAAAAACTACGATTTCGACAAAGAAGCGGAGAAATACACATGGCTCTTACCCGACAAATTGAAAGGATTAACGGAAAAAGGTTATCCGATAAGGGAAAACTGGAATTCCTCTACAGGAGAAGCCATGACGGCTAAACACTTCGGATGGTCTAGTGCATTCTCTATCTTACTATTATGCGAAGATGCCGACAGATTCCCATATACTTTATGCTTGGAATAAATTCCAATTAATAATTATACAAAAACATCAAAAGCATTAGGACTGTTTTTACTGCTGATATTTTTTATTCTATATACACCGTAGAGTTAACCAGCAGTTACAACATTATCCAATAAAAATTCTATCTTATTTGTATCATCTAAAAAACAAAAAGTTTACTTTAAAACAATTATGAGAAAATTAGTCTTATTAAGCGCATTGGCTATATGTACTTTTTCGGGAAACGCTCAGTCCTTCAAGGAGTGGCAGGACCCCGCAATCAATGCCATCAATCGTGCCCCCATGCACACCAATTATTTTGCTTACGAATCTGCAGAAGCCGCAAAGGAGGATAAAGAAGAGTCATCTAACTTCATGACCTTGAACGGAATTTGGAAGTTCGATTGGGTAGCAAATGCAGATGCGCGTCCTACCGATTTCTGGAAACAGGATTTTAACGATAAGGGTTGGAACGATTTACAGGTGCCCGGAGTCTGGGAGTTAAACGGATATGGAGCCCCTATCTATGTGAATGTGGGATATGCATGGAGAAACCAGTTTAAAAACAATCCGCCCATGGTGCCCACAACGAACAACCATGTAGGTTCTTATCGGAAAGAGATTGTTGTCCCCGCTGATTGGAAAGGCAAGGATATCATCGCACATTTCGGTGCAGTAAGTTCAAATATGTACTTGTGGGTAAACGGCAAGTTCGTAGGTTACAGTGAAGACAGTAAACTGGAAGCCGAATTCGACCTAACCCCTTATCTAAAAACCGGTCAGAAAAATTTAATCGCCTTTCAGGTGTTCCGCTGGTGCGACGGAAGCTATTTGGAAGACCAAGACTTTTTTCGTTATACAGGTGTAGCACGCGATTGTTATCTTTATACCCGGAACAAGAAACGCATTGAGGATCTCCGTATCACACCGGACCTAGATGCACAATACCAAGATGGTTCCTTACACATAGAGTTAAGTTTAAAAGACAATTGTAACGTTACTTTAGAACTGTTTGATGCGGAAAATAAACTAGTGACCGCTTCGGAAGTAAAAGGAACGAAAAAAGTTGTCGAAACTTTAAATGTGAAAAAGCCTAATAAATGGACGGCAGAAACACCTTATTTATATACTTTATATGCAACTTCAAAGGAAAAAGGCCAAATAACGGAAGTCATTCCCGTGAAAGTAGGTTTTCGTAAGATAGAATTAAAGAATGCGCAAATCTTGGTAAACGGACAACCTGTACTAATAAAAGGTGCCAACCGTCATGAATTAGACCCGGATGGCGGTTATGTCGTATCTCGTGAACGAATGATTCAAGATATACAAATTATGAAAAAGTTCAATCTGAATGCCGTACGTACCTGTCACTATCCTGATGATCCTTTTTTCTACGAATTGTGTGACAAATATGGCATTTATATGGTAGCCGAAGCAAATATTGAGTCTCATGGAATGGGCTATGGGAATCGGACATTGGCCAAGCGTGAAGATTACCGAAAAGCACATTTGGAACGTAATCAACGGAATGTGCAACGTAACTTCAACCACCCAAGCATCATATTCTGGTCATTGGGTAATGAAGCCGGTTACGGACCTAATTTTGAAGCAGCTTACGACTGGGTGAAAGCAGAAGATCCAAGCCGTGCCGTACAATACGAGCGGGCTGAAATAAAAGGAAAGACAGATATTTATTGTCCGATGTATGCCGGTTATAATTGGTGTGAAAATTACAGTAAAAACCCGCAGCATCAAAAGCCATTGATTCTATGCGAGTATGCTCATGCAATGGGAAACTCACAAGGAGGATTTAAAGAATATTGGGACTTGGTACGTAAATACCCGAAATTTCAAGGTGGTTTTATTTGGGACTTTGTAGATCAGTCTTGTCGTTGGACCGGAAAGAACGGCAAGATGATTTATGCTTACGGGGGAGATTTTAACCGTTATGATGCCAGTGATATCAATTTCTGTAATAACGGGCTTATCAGTCCGGATCGTATTCCCAATCCTCATGCGTACGAAGTACGACACTTTTATCAAAATATATGGACTACCCCTGCTAATCTGAAAAATGGAGAGCTAAACATCTTCAATGAATACTTCTTTCGTGACTTATCAGCCTACTATCTAGAATGGGAAATACTGAAAGAAGGTAAAGTAGTACGTCAAGGACGAATCGACAATCTAAATGTGCAACCGCAACAAACTGCAACGGTAAAACTGGATTGGGGAGAAACCACTCCAAACGATGAGTGGTTACTCAATATTGCCTATAAACAGAAACAGAACGAAGGGCTTCTTCCTGCCGGACACATTGTAGCCAAAGAACAACTTACAATCAATCCGTACTCAGCCCCTTCCATGATATTAGAGAACAGTAAACAAAGTAATATTGAAATTACTTCTCCCACTGTTCTAAATAATGACAGAAAATATCTGATTATCAGTAATGATATGTTCAATATTGAGTTTGACAAGCAAAATGGATATTTAACTAAATATGAAGTAAATGGGGTAAATATGTTAAAAGAAGGTGCTGTTTTGAAACCAAACTTTTGGCGTGCCCCTACAGACAATGATTTTGGTGCAAAAATACATCAAAAATATATCGTCTGGAAAAAACCGGAAATCAAGCTCAAATCATTTGAACAACATATAGAAAATAAACAAGTTTGTATAGAAGCTGTTTATGAGATGCCGGATGTTTCTTCTAAACTAAGTCTAACCTATGTCATTAATAATAAAGGCGCCATTAAAGTCACCCAGAAAATAGTAACAAGCAAGGAGACAAAAATATCTAATATGTTCCGTTTTGGCATGCAAATGCAAATGCCACACTCTTTTGAAACTATAGAATACTACGGACGTGGCCCTATGGAAAATTATAGCGACCGTAATCATTACACTGATTTAGGTATCTATCGGCAAAGCGTCACTGAACAATTCTACCCTTATATCCGCCCACAAGAGAACGGAACGAAAACCGATATTCGCTGGTGGAGAATTGTAAATAAAGCAGGTAACGGTATTGAGATAGTTTCTGCTGCCCCATTCTCAGCTTCAGCATTACATTACACCATAGAATCTCTGGATGAAGGTTGGAGTAAACGACAAGGACATTCCCCTGAAGTGGAAGAAACTGATCTAACTAATCTTTGTATAGACAAGAAGCAAGCAGGTTTGGGCGGCGTTAACAGCTGGGGAGCCATCGCTCTACCTAAATATCAGATTCCTTATGGAAATTATGAATTTACATTTATATTAACACCAATACAAAATGTTCTGATTTCTTTGGGAAAACCATGAATATAAGAAATATATTCTAATATTTAACGTGAATTCGATGTAACTCAAGTTGCCCGTCATTGATAAAACACACATCAATGGCGGGCTTCTTCTCAAAGAGATAATAGGTAGCGATAGCTGAGAGAACATTGGCAATATAGTTGTTAAATGAGCGGTATCTGGATTATTCAATTTATGTGATATCCTTTAACTCGTCATTTACAGTCTTCGTCATACACATTTTCGAAATAGAATTTTATCAGCCGCACTTATCTGGGATCTTTTCATGTTGTTCTTCACCTTCATAAGCAAATGGATTTCATTTAAGAACAGATTTTTAAACAGAGACTGACCAATATTCGCCTGTGGGGTGAATACATTCTAACCTGCTTTACCACCCCTCCCAGGTCAAATTTCATTAGAGGTTCACAAGTTACATAGGTGGGGATTCCATAGTTGGCGATATCCTGCATAGCAGCCGCACGTTCCTGAGGTACCGGAGCATTCCGCATTATATCCGGATAAAAACGGTTCGTCTCAATGGTGGTGCAAAGAACGGATTTCTTCATAACCGGATGATCCAGATATTCCAAAAAAACGGGCGGGATTCTTGGATTGGAAGAGATACCTGTTATCAAAACCGTCACAATAGTCCAGTACCTGCTCAATCCACTCCGACGTGACATTAGCCGCCCATTCATCCGTACTGAAGTTGCCTTCCCCCAAGTATATTTTAAGTTTTAAAAATATACTTTTTATTGAGTTTTTATGGAATAATGTCATCAAAATACTATTTTTGTCGTGAGTTCTTTGAGACTGATAAAAACAAAAGCAAACCACAAAATGCATAAATATCTAATAATCAAATAGGAAAACAAATTTGGTACATTTCTCCCTTGAAGGGCATATTTGCACAGATATTCCCCAAAAGCCTGCTTAATTATTTAATGTAATTGAAAATGTAATTATAATAATCTGACTAATATATAATATATTCTGGTCATTTCAAAAAAAAGGCATTCTAACTCTTCTACATTTTTATTATATTTATTTGTAATTAACCGATTGATTGTTAATTATAATTATCATCATCACACCTACATAAAGTTATGCAAACTAAATAAGAAATTACTTATTTAGTTAGCTTTGCCATGTCTTTTCTCAGTCAAACTCTTCGTTGATGAGAATCAGACATATATAGATATTTGTACTTAAATCTACAACATATTATGAGCACAACATGCCAACATCAACAAGGTGAAGGATACCTAAAACTCCTAAAGATTTAGATACATATTATGCTTATAATAAGAAAGATAGGCAAACGTTGTAAGCAATAATATTTATTGTTCGGATGCACTTTAACCATTTTATTATTTATATTTATGAAAAACCACCTAATAACAGTACTTGTCTGCTGTTTATTCTTCATCGGTTGTAAAGATGATAAAGCCAACTCTAATCAGTATGACCCATCTCAACCAGTAGTATTTACAGATTTTAGCCCTAAAGAGGGAGGTATGCGAACCCGCCTGTACATTGAAGGCAGTAACTTCGGGAATGATCCCACCAAAATTCACATTACGATCGGTGGAGAAAAAACCAAAACCATCGGAGCCGATGGAAAAAAGATTTATTGCATGGTTCCTTCCAAGGCTTTTGATGGAATAATCAATGTTCGTGTAGATGGTCCGGATGGCAAACCTATTGCAGAACATACATTTGAAGAGGAATTCAAGTACACTCCTGCAACGATTGTAGGTACCTTGCTACGTAAGGTAGACGAGGATAATAATTCTGCATTTCAAGAGGGTTCGTTCGATGAAGGAGCTTCTATTCCTTCCAATGACTGTATGGTGTTCGACCCCAAGTACAAGGATGGGGACAACCGGTTACTTTTTTCTTCAAACCATTCTGACGGTCTCCATCTAATAGACCTGACAGAACGGACTGTAAAACGTCTCTTCCCAAGAACGGGATATAGCACAATGTATTCTTTCACATTCAGTGCTGACGGAGACACGTTGCTATTTACCGATGATCACGGTCAGGACAACACCACCCGGGCAAATATCTATTATTCTCTCCGTCGTGAAAACTTTCGACGAATTCGTCCCTACAACTATGGCAGGACAGCATATAGCTTAGTGTATATGGATGACGGAACCATCTTTTACACCACCTGGTGGGAGGGAAAAGTCTACAAAATGATACGCAATGGGGCTATTCCCAATATCGACGAGAATGCGGAGGTTGCCTTTAGCCTGAGTCAGATATCGGCAGTGGGCGGTTCACATACGATATTATTCAGGCACCCGTCCAATAAATTCATGTATATGCTTTCCGACAATTTTGGCGCAGTGTTCAGAGCCGATTATGATCCGGTGGCAAAAACATTCGGTAATCCTAGCATCATTGCCGGAAACATGAACGATAAAAGTTTCAAGGAAGGAACGGGAGGAAGCGCCCGGTTTAACAAACCACAGTTCGGTGTATTCGTAAAAAACGAGAAATACGGCGAAGGAATTGGTCCTGACAACGACCAATATGACTTCTATTTTTGTGACAGAGAAAATCACTGCATCTGGAAACTGGATCCTCATGGGGTAGCGTCTCTTGCAGCCGGACGAAGTAACGAAAACGCCGACGGCAAAATATGGGGATACGTAGACGGCAATCCATTGCATGAGGCACGTTTCAATCAGCCAGCCGGTCTTGCTTACGACCCTGATACAGATATGTTCTATATTGGAGATATTGATAATAAAGGGATTCGTTATATGACAACGGAATAATACTATTTAAAACACAAGTAAATATGAGAAATGTAATCTTACTATTTTTATTGATAGTAGGCTGGACAACTACAGTCTGCGCTCAAAATGAACAAGAGACGATTGAGGTGACGGGAATCGTCACTGATCCAAAGAACGAACCTTTAATAGGCGTGAACGTTACAGCAAGAAATATGCCCGGCTTCGGTGCGATAACAGACATAAACGGACGTTACAAGATCAAGGTTCCCAATTATTCTTACTTGATTTTTTCCTATGTGGGATTTACAAAGCAGGAAATCTTTATCAAAGACAAAAAAATCATTAACATCGTTATGGCAGAGACGAAAGAAACGGTCATCGACGAGGTTGTTGTCACAGGGACCGGTGCTCAGAAGAAGGTAACTGTGACAGGTGCCGTTACCACAGTCGACGTTTCCCAGCTACGTACTCCGACGGCAAGCATCACTAATGCTCTTGCAGGCAATGTAGCCGGTATACTCGCCCGCCAGACTTCCGGACAGCCGGGTAGCAATATTTCTGAGTTCTGGATACGCGGTATCTCCACTTTCGGTGCCGGAGGCAGTGCATTGGTGTTGGTCGATGGCTTCGAACGTGATATGAATGAAATCAATGTGGAAGATATCCAGGACTTCTCCGTGTTGAAAGATGCCTCCGCAACAGCCATTTACGGTTCACGCGGTGCAAATGGCGTTGTCTTGATCACGACCAAACGCGGCAAGGAAGGGAAGACCCGCGTCAATGCCAAAGTAGAAACCTCGTATAATACACGCACCAGAACTCCGGAATTTGTGGACGGTCCAACATATGCCCGCATGATGAACGAAGCCTTGGTTAGTCGTAGTCAGGCTCCGGCCTATAGCGAAAGCGACTTGGAACTGTTTGCAAACGGGCTGGATCAGGATCTTTTCCCGAATGTGGACTGGATGAACTTAATACTGAAAGACGGTGCCCCCACTTATCGCGCAACTGTAGACTTGACCGGAGGTGGTACGGTAGCCCGTTATTTCATTTCTGCCAGTTATGTAAATGAAGGCGGTATGTACGAAACGGATCGTGCAATGACGGACTATAACACCAATGCCAACTACCATCGCTGGAACTACCGCATGAATGTAGACATAGACCTGACAAAATCCACGCTGCTAAAAGTAGGCGTATCGGGTTCTTTGGACAAGCAGAACCTGCCGGGAAGCCAGTATCATGAAATATGGCACTCGCTAATGGGATACAGTCCCATCGCTTCTCCAGTACAGTATAGTGACGGGAAATGGGCAGCAGTCGGTAGTGAAGGACGAAGAAATCCGTGGGTACTGACCACCCAGCAGGGATATCAGGAAACATGGAAGAATAAAATACAGACTACGGTTAATCTTGAACAAGATTTGAAATTTATCACAAAGGGATTAAAATTCTACGGACGTTTCGGATTCGATACATATACGGATAACGGTGACAACCGTTTCAAATGGCCGGAAAGTTGGTTAGCGGAACGGCAGCGTACCTCCGACGGAGAACTGCAATTCAGAAGAATAGAGACGCAGAAACTGATGGACGGAACGATGTATTCAAGTGGACAACGGAAGGAATACTTGGAGGCAGAGCTACACTATAACCGTACGTTTGGCGACCACATGCTAGGGGCCGTTTTAAAGTATTCTCAGGATAAGACTACCAATACATCTCACAACGGCAATACAGATAGCTACGAGAAGATTGTGCAGAGTATTCAGAATCGTCATCAGGGGTTTGCAGGACGTTTCACATACGGATGGAAATACCGCTACTTCTTTGACTTTAATTTCGGTTACAACGGCTCCGAGAACTTCGCCTCAGGTCAGCAGTTTGGATTCTTTCCCGCCTATTCTGTAGCATGGAACATCGCTGAAGAGTCAATCATCAAGAAACATCTCAAATGGCTGAATATGTTTAAGCTGCGCTACTCATACGGTAAGGTAGGTAACGACAATGTGGGAACCCGCTTCCCATACGTAGAGAAATTCGGGACATGGGATGAAGACGGTTATTATTACGGTGATATCGGCACCAGTAATTATTATTATACCGGACTGACCTATTCGAGAATTGCGTCAAGCAGCATCACTTGGGAGGTAGCCAAGAAACATGACCTCGGACTTGACTTCTCTATGTTCAATGATAAGTTCAGTGGCAGCATTGACTACTTCCACGAACAACGCAACGGTATTTATATGGTACGTAGTTACCTTCCTCAGATCATCGGTCTGAATCACATCACAACGAAACCTTATGCCAACGTGGGATCTGTCTTGTCCGAAGGTTTTGACGGTAATATCGCTTATAAGCAGAGAATAGGTGAGGTAGATCTTACAGTACGTGCCAACATGACCTATAGTAAGAATGAAATCAAGGAGTATGACGAAGAGAACAGCCGCTATCCGTATAAGATGAAATACGGATTCCGTGTAGACCAGGCACGCGGTCTGATAGCCGAAGGGCTGTTCAAGGACTATGAAGAAATCCGCAACAGACCCTCACAGGGTTCAGGCATCATGCCGGGAGACATCAAATACAAGGACGTAAACGGTGACGGAGTCATTAACGGAGATGACGAAGTGCCCATTGGTGCGACCACCCGCCCTAACCTGATTTACGGGTTCGGTGTATCTGCACAATGGAAAGAATTTGATATCAACGTTCACTTCCAAGGAGCCGGCAAGTCATCCTTCTTCATAGACGGATTCACCGTATATCCATTCCAAGAGAAGTCATGGGGCAATATTCTGACGGATGTAGTGGGTAACTACTGGTCGCTGGGAACCAACGAAGATCCGAATGCCAAATACCCGCGTCTGAGTTATGGAGGTAATAGCAACAACTATCGTGCTTCTACTTACTGGCTGCGAAACGGTTCGTACATCCGTTTAAAGAATGTGGAATTAGGTTACAACATCCCCAAACGGTTTGTCAATAAACTCCATTTGGACCGTGTGCGCCTCTACCTGATGGGAACGAATCTGCTGACCTTCTCCGACTTTAAGCTTTGGGATCCGGAACTGGGTAGTTCCAATGGACAACAATATCCGTTATCCAGAACAGTGACCATCGGACTGACAGTAGGAATCTAAAACAATCATTAAAAGAAAAGTTATGAATAAAAATAAATACATTTTATTGGGAGCAGTGGTACTCGGCTTGGGACTCACTTCCTGTTCCGATTTCCTAAATGTAGATCGCTATTTCAGAGACCAACAATCTACAGAACGCATTTTCTCGGACAAAGACTATACACTTCAATGGCTGTCATTCTGCTACAGTCGCCTGCAGGGAGATAATCTGGAGGTGGGACACAGTGACGTATGCCCTTTCAATTTCTCAGACGACCAAGTATTCAACGAACGAGGAGACCGTTTTGCTAAATTCAAGCGCGGCGAATATTTAAATTCCACTGGTGGCCAAAATGCTTGGAAATGGTCGTATGACGGAATCTATCAAGCCTCCATTCTACTGAATGAATTGTATGAGAATGAAGATCTCACTCCGGAGGAAGTGACGGACGTAAGAGGACAGGCACGTTTTCTGCGTGCCTATTTTTACTGGTTACTGCTGAGAAAATTCGGTCCGATACCTATCCTACCACCGGAAGGAGCCGACTATACAAAATCGTATGACGAGCTGGCCTACCCACGTAAAACCTATGATGAGTGCGTGTCATTCATCACTTCGGAACTGGAAATTGCAGCTACCGAACTGTTCGAAAAACGCGATAACTTGAACATTGCCCGCCCGACTAAAGGGGCCGCGTTGGCTGTACGTGCCAAAGTTTTCCTTTATGCTGCCAGTCCGCTGGTAAACGGAAATACGGAAATGGCAGACTTCACCAACAAGGACGGGCAACAGTTGATTCCACAAGAATACAATGAAGAGAAATGGGCAAAAGCCGCTGCTGCTGCCAGAGACATGATCGAGTACTCGGAAATGAGCGGACTCTACAAACTTTATACTTTTGAAAGACGCCCGGTTAGTACAGACGAGGCTTATCCAACCACTATTGAACCGCCATATCATGAGGAATACAGTAACAAGCCTTTTCCGGAAGGATGGTCCAATATAGATCCATTTGAATCATATCGGTCTCTTTTTAATGGAGATATCTATGCAGCCGAAAATCCGGAACTTATTTTTACCCGAGGAACCAATGGTGACAGCAATGACTTAAAAACAGACAACACGATGGTAGATTTCGTAAAGCATCAACTGCCCGGAACTTTTGGAGGATATAACGTACACGGAATGACCCTGAAGCAAAGTGAAGCATACGCCACGGCGGATGGTACATCATTTGACAAAGAATGCTACACATTATGGAAAGGGAAGTTCACAAACGATGAAAACAAAGATGAACACAAGTACGACAATGTAAAAAATGGAGTATGGTGGGGATACACCAACCGTGAACCTCGTTTCTATGCTTCCGTAGCTTTCAACGGAGCTCAATGGAACGCACTGAGCATTAAGGAAGAAGGAGGAAAAGACTCACGAAATAAACAAATCTGGTATTATCGCGGAGCAACCGACGGTCGTATCAATGGATCTGATAACTGGTGCATTACGGGCATCGGCATCATGAAATATGTAAATCCGAACGATTGCGCCAAATGGGGAGGCTCTATCTACCAAAAAGTGGAACCTACACTTCGTTATGCCGACATATTACTAATGTATGCAGAAGCACTGAATAATATTTCCGAAGGGACACACTACCAGGTGACCTCATGGGACGGAAGCCAGACTTACGACATCTTCCGTGACAAAGAACAGATGCGACGTGGAGTTAAGCCTGTCCGTATGCGTGCCGGAGTCCCCGACTATAGCGATGAAGTATATGAAAACCCGAAAAAATTCTTTGAAAAAATAGTTCATGAACGGCAGATCGAATTCTTTGCGGAAACCCAACGCTACTATGACCTGCGTCGTTGGAAAATTGTCGAAGAACATGAAGGAGAACAAATCTACGGTTGCAATACACTGATGAACGAAGAATACAAGGACATGTTTTATCTGCCAGTCAGAGTGGCCGAACTACAGACTTCTTTCTCACGCAAACAGTACTTCTGGCCTATCAGCTTCGATGAGCTGAAACGCAACAATAATCTCTCACAAGCTCCCGGATGGCAGAATTATGATTAGTGTTAACATTATAAACCAAAAGATCAATATGAGAAAATTATATATTTTAGGAATGATACTGGGGATGTATGCAACATTCAGTGCATGCAATGACGAGTGGAAAGATGAACTTTACACACAGATGCTTTCTTTCAAGGCACCTTTAGGTGACAACGGCTTGAGTGAAATTTATGTACGCTATCAGCCGGATGGAACAGGAATATACCAGTTGCCGGTCATTGTCAGCGGCTCGAAAAGCAACAGTCGGAATATCGATGCAAAAATAGCCGTGGATGAGGATACGCTCCGAATACTTAACCAGGAAAAATTCCCCGTAGGTCGTCAGGACCTCTGGTATGTCCCCCTTGCAGAACAGCATTATTCTTTTGAATCAAACATTTGCCATATTCCTGCGGGAGAGAATATACAGCTCTACCCCATCCATTTCAACTTTAACGGGTTGGAACTGGATGAGAAATACGTACTTCCGCTGACTATTGAAGAAGACCCTTCTTATGTTCAAAACAAATATAAGGGACGTTATAAAGCGCTGCTGGGAGTCAATCTGTTCAATGACTACTCCGGAACGTATAACACCACGCTGATGAACATCTACATCGAAGGAACGACAACCGATCCCGCTAAGGTAGATACGCGCTTAGCCCGCGTAGTGGACGAGAATACCATTTTCTTCTATGCCGGTTCAACGTGGGTGGAAGATGAGAACCGCTCCAGGTATAAAGTATTCGTCGAGTTTGAAGAAGGAACGGAGGACGAGGAAGGTACTATTAAAGGAAAGTTGAGATTGTACGGTGACGAAGGCGAACCGGGAATCAATATCCGACCATTGGGAGAATGCAAATATGAAAAACGAATCATTCAGCACGAGACCATCAAATATATGGAACGCCACCTTACCACACTGGAACTGAGTTATAAGTACACGGATGTCACTTCCAATCCGGATTATCCGATAACTTACGAAGTAAAAGGTTCTATGACAATGGAACGCCAGATCAACCCGTTGATACCGGATGAGGATCAAGCTATTGAATGGTAAGAGAAAATTAAAAAAGGAGGAGACAAGCACTTGATTAAACATAGAAGCTTATCTCCTCTTTCTTTTATCAGGATACTCCATACAGCATTTTTATTAGATGATACGAATGCAAACACCATACTAGTCATAAGGTATTCGAGATTGATGAAGAATAATAACCCCCTAAAAACGTAAGTATCCGACAGCCATATATGGGAATATATTTATTACATTTGCGGAAGAATCTTGAATTTTAAATTATAGGCTAATTCGGCTCTCATAACTTATCATTCAACGTTTCAAATTAGTAATTCAAAATTAATCATTATGACCCCACAAGAGTTTTTTAAAAAGGACCTGTTCGCCGAAAATGCAGGCGTAGTATTGCTTGAAGTACGCGAAGGATACAGTAAAGCCAAACTGGAAATAAAACCCGAACATCTTAATGCCGGAGCGCGGACACAAGGAGGAGCGATTTTCACGCTGGCAGATCTGGCACTCGCCGCAGCTGCCAATTCGCACGGAACACTCGCTTTCTCTCTTTCATCCTCAATCACTTTTCTGCGTGCCAGCGGTCCGGGCGACACCCTCTATGCCGAGGCACGCGAACGGTATATCGGCCGAAGCACCGGCTGCTATCAAATAGATGTTACTAACCAGAACGGAGACTTGATCGCTACATTCGAATCAAGTGTTTTCCGGAAAGATCAGAAAGTACCTTTTACTCTGTAGACAGACTATTTAACTATAGAAGTCAATGGATGACGGTGACCTCTGACATCATTTAAGAAAGCTTTGGCTGAACCGAAATTCAAGAACATATCTAAACGGACAGGAAGGTGGTTCTTATCATCTGTTACGAAGAAAGTAATCACTTCCTTTTCTTTCCCTTTTTTATCGTATTCAACTAATGAGAAGATCAGGCAGCGATAGGTAACCCCATTTTCCGCTTTCACATTCTCTTTTCCCCGATAAATCAGTGTCTGCTCTTCCACTTTACGTCCGGTAGCCATCGGGAATTTGATTTTATCGCCTACCTTATAATCAGCAGGATCATAAGAACGCGCTTGGGCAAGGATAGTCAGCATATCGTAGATGCAGCGACTGTCGCTTTCTTCCGACTCCTGAACTTCTCCGTCACGGAACGTACGTTTTTGTTTGGCAAAGCAAAGGCCGTCTTTATAAGAGAACCAAGCCTCATCTACCGTATAGCGTTTTCCTTCCTCGGCACCTTTACGGAAATAACGAGGTTCCAGTTTTTCACCCATGACGCAAGTCAGTGTATCGCGCATCTTGAAAAAGAAGTCGGCACGCTTGCTACCTAAGGCAAGCAGATTGATACGGTAAGCCGGTTCCGAATGATAGGTAGTTGCATTAGTCGTCAGACTGGCTATACCCGCTTTCACCCAAACGAATTTCCAGTTGAAGTACAAGTCATACATTACATGCTCTCCGGATTGAAAAGCATCGTTTTTAGCTTCACACTGAGCATTGGCAGGAAGCGCAAAACTTCCCATCAACAATGCAAGAATTCCAACAATTAGATGACGTCGCAAATTAGCGACGGTTACGGTTTTGGTTATTTCTATCTCTTTCTCTTTCTTTCTTTTTCTTGTCTTCATCTGGTTTTTGTTTTTTTAGTTCATCCAGTTTCTGTTTGTCTACAGGAGTTGCGTGTATATCCCAGTTTTGGTCAACATCCCATAACGCTTTATATTCAACAACCTTGGGGAAATAGTAAACTTCTTCCGGTTGTATTCCTTTTGCATAGTCTCCCGTGTCCCATTCTCCGTTTCCATTTCTATCATTAATCAGTCTGGCGGCATATTTCCCCGGATTCAGGTAATAGAAATCTGCCCTTCCATCCTCCACCAGTCTTCGTCGAACCACTTTATCTTGGGTATCCAGTAATTCTACAAATGCCTGAGGATCTGCTCCTGTAACAATAAAATGAAGAGTAAAATATTCATCCTCGCTACGTACCTTAAATGATTGTTTTATCTTATCGGTAAACAAACCATAAATGCCATGAAACGCAGTTGAGTCCACCGAGAACTCATATTCCATTGTAGGCTCCCAATCATTTTCCGGATACAGATTAAACCGCCTCAGATTCAATGAGTCTTGTTCGAATTCGAAAGGAATATCTTTCCAAATCGTATCCACCTTCTGCCGCAGATGAATTGCCGCAGTATCAAAACTTGCAATCGGCTCCTCAAAGTTTAAAGAAACATAGCCATACACGTCCATTGATGAAGGTGCATTCACATTCACCGGTAAGAATTTAGTCGGTATCGGCTCATCTTCTTCACCCTCTTTCTTTTTCTTCTTTTTCTTCTTCTCGGGCTCTTCTTTGGTCAGAGTCTTTTGTTTGGATACCAATTTCAATGTATCTGTACGCGGAATTAACTGGTTCAGCGTATCCGTATAAAGATAGGTAAGGCTAAGAGCCAGAGTATCCTGTTTATAGAGCAAAGAGTCCTTTACCCAATAATGAATCGTATCGTTCCGCTGGTTCTTTTCTATCACAAAAGCCTCCTTTTCATCGAAGTTCAACCCTTTCAGTACAGGCAGGGTATCTGCTTTGCCAGCAAAATAAAAGGTGAATTTCTGGGGAACCAGTCGTTCGGACTTTATCAAATATTGCGAATAATTGAGTTCTTTAAAAGCACGGAGAATCACATCATCCGGCAAATAATGCATATATTTCTTCTCAACGATCGTATCATAAGTCAATGAATCCACCCAAGCCGTATCCATACGAAGTCTTTCTTCCATACGGGGGATGATCAGTGAATCATTAAAAGCAATGACCTCACTCTTCTGAGTGAAAGCAAAGTTCTGATCTGAATCCATCAAGCCAAAGATACGATACTTGCCGGGAGCTACCCCACGAATAGAGAAACGCCCACGGCTGTCGGTACGTGCCACACGGTCGAAAGGAAGTTTAGTAAAGGCGGAGTCATTCAGATTTGCATGCAGTCCGACCAGTATACCTTTAATAGGCTCCAGGTTAGAGGCGTCAAGCACCGTTCCCGATACTTCCATTGTATCGATCTGCGCACCGGTAGAAAAAGTAAATGCAAAATTACCCAGAGGATTGCCTTCGTTATTATCGACGATGGCATCCGAGAAATCTATAGTATAGGTAGTATTAGGCTTTAGTGAGTCAAGCAGATTCACTTGTATTTTCTTTCCGGAAGCCTTTATCTCCGGTTGTTGAATCTGAGGAGGAGAAACAACCACTTTCTCGGTTGCTTTCTCTAGCTTAATAAACTCATCGAACTGAAGAGAAACTTTAGTCCTCTTATTATTAATCGCACCTGCAGCAGGGGTACTGCCGACAAAACGCGGAGGATCGTAATCCTTAGGCCCGCCTTCCGGCCGTCCAATGCTGGCACAGGAGTACAATATAGCCACCAGTGCAATCACCGGAAGAGCTTTGCGCACGATATGTTTTATCTTTTGATTCTCAAATTGTAACATGTTGCAAAAATAAACGTTCTTCACCAATAAACACTACACTTTCTAGCTAATTTATTAAAAAGTAGCCTTAAATGAATGATTATTGGTCCTTATCTTGTTAATAAATCCCTATCTTTGACTCCCGAAATTCAAACCTAATACAAAAAACCCATGAAGAAACAACTACTTTCCTGCTGTTTGGCTGCACTAGGACTAACAACAGCCATCCAAGCACAAAACTTTAACGAGTGGAAAGATCCGGAAGTGAATTCCGTAAACCGCTCCGCAATGCACACTAATTATTTCGCCTATGCATCGGCTGATGAAGCTAAAGCGGGCAGCAAAGAAGACTCTCAGAATTTTATGACTCTGAACGGTCTCTGGAAATTTAACTGGGTAAGAAATGCAGACGCACGCCCGACAAACTTTTATCAGACAAGTTTTAACGACAAAGGCTGGGACAATATTAAAGTACCCGCCGTTTGGGAATTGAATGGTTATGGCGATCCGATTTACGTAAATGTCGGCTATGCCTGGAGAAACCAATTTCAGAACAATCCTCCCCTTGTCCCCACAGAAAACAATCACGTAGGCTCTTACCGAAAAGAAATCGTTCTTCCTGCTGACTGGAAAGGAAAAGACATCTTTGCCCACTTCGGCTCGGTAACTTCCAATATGTACCTTTGGGTAAACGGCCGCTACGTAGGCTATAGCGAAGACAGCAAACTGGAAGCCGAATTTGATCTGACCAACTACCTGAAACCTGGCAAAAACCTGATTGCCTTCCAGGTGTTCCGCTGGTGCGACGGCAGTTATCTGGAAGATCAGGACTTCTTCCGTTATTCCGGCGTAGGACGCGACTGCTATCTGTATGCACGCGACAAGAAACGCATTCAGGATATCCGCGTCACTCCCGATCTGGACAGCCAGTATAAAGACGGTACACTGAACATAGCTATCGACATGAGAGGCAGCGGCACTGTAGCTCTTGACCTGACAGACGCACAAGGAAAAAGTGTAGCCACAGCCGATCTGAAAGGTTCCGGCAAATTGAACACGACTATCAACGTAGCCAATCCTGCCAAATGGACTGCTGAAACACCCAACCTCTACACATTGACCGCTACTCTGAAAAATGGAAGTACCGTTACTGAAGTGATCCCTGTCAAGGTAGGTTTCCGCAAGATCGAACTGACAGGCGGACAAATACTCGTCAACGGCCAACCAGTACTCTTTAAAGGAGCCGACCGTCATGAAATGGACCCGGACGGTGGTTATGTCGTTTCCCTCGAACGTATGATACAAGATATCAAGGTTATGAAACAGCTTAATATCAATGCAGTACGTACCTGCCATTATCCAGACGACAACCGCTGGTATGACCTTTGCGACCAATATGGTTTATACGTAGTAGCCGAAGCCAATGTCGAATCTCACGGAATGGGATATGGAGACAAGAGCCTTGCCAAAAACCCCATTTACGCCAAAGCACATATGGAACGTAATCAGCGCAATGTACAACGTAGTTACAACCATCCGTCCATCATCTTCTGGTCATTGGGTAACGAAGCCGGTATGGGACCTAACTTCGAACATTGCTATACATGGATCAAGAACGAAGACAAGACACGTGCCGTACAATATGAACAAGCGGGAACCAGCGAATTCACCGACATTTTCTGCCCGATGTATTATGATTACAATAACTGTATCAAATATTGTGAAGGCAACATTGACAAACCCCTTATCCAATGCGAATATGCACACGCTATGGGCAACTCACAAGGTGGATTCAAGGAGTACTGGGACATCACCCGCAAGTACCCGAAATATCAAGGTGGATTTATCTGGGACTTTGTCGACCAGTCCTGCCATTGGAAAAATAAAGACGGTGTAGCCATCTACGGCTATGGAGGCGATTTCAACAAATATGACGCTTCGGACAATAACTTCAATGACAACGGCTTGATCAGCCCCGACCGCGTACCGAACCCGCATGCTTACGAAGTAGGATATTTCTATCAGAATATCTGGACTACTCCGGCCGATCTTTCCAAAGGTGAGATCAATATCTATAACGAGAACTTCTTCCGTGACTTGTCTGCATTCTATCTGGAATGGCAGTTACTGGCTAACGGGGAAATCGTACAAAACGGCATCGTATCAGACCTGAATGTAGCCCCGCAACAGACTGCAAAACTTCAACTCCCATTCGACATAAAGAACATCTGTTCTTGCAAGGAGTTGCTTCTGAACGTCAGCTACAAGCTAAAAGCTGCCGAGACATTGCTTCCTGCGGGAGAAACCATCGCTTATGACCAAATGAGTATCCGTGACTACAAGGCACCGGAGCTAAAACTGGAAAACAAGCAGTCCTCCAATATCGCAGTCGTAGTTCCCTCTTTCCAGGATAACGACCGCAACTATCTGATTGTCTCCGGCGAAGACTTCACGCTCGAATTCAACAAGCACAACGGTTACCTCTGCCGCTACGACGTCAGCGGAACGCAACTGATGGAAGACGGAAGTGCACTGACTCCCAACTTCTGGCGTGCTCCGACCGACAACGACTTTGGAGCAGGATTACAACACAGATATGCCGCATGGAAGAATCCGGAACTAAAACTGACTTCATTGAAGCATGATATAGAAAACGAACAAGCAGTGGTTCGCGCAGAATACGACATGAAATCTATTGGTGGAAAGCTGTTCCTGACGTATGCCATCAATAATAAGGGAGCAGTAAAAGTAACTCAAAAGATGGAAGCAGACAAGAGCAAGAAGGTTTCCGACATGTTCCGTTTCGGAATGCAGCTGCGTATGCCTGTCACCTTCAATGAGATTGAATATTACGGACGCGGACCGGGTGAAAACTATTCTGACCGTAACCACGCCGCAAGGATCGGCAAGTACCGCCAGACCGTAGAAGAACAATTCTATCCATACATCCGCCCGCAGGAAACCGGTACCAAAACTGATATCCGCTGGTGGAGACTGCTTAATATCGGCGGCAACGGACTGCAGTTTGTAGCCGATGCACCGTTCTCCGCTTCCGCACTGAATTATACAATCGAATCATTGGATGACGGTGCCGGCAAAGACCAGCGTCACTCACCGGAAGTAGAAAAAGCCAACTTCACAAACTTCTGTATTGATAAGGCACAAACGGGACTCGCCTGCGTAAACAGCTGGGGTGCTATCGCTTTGGAAAAATACCGTCTTCCATATCAGGATTATGAGTTCAGTTTCATAATGAATCCTGTATATCATAAACTGAAGTAAAAAACATAGTTAAAAAACACGGTATCAGAGTACAAGAATACCGAATTTAAAGTACTTTTGCAGCCGGAAACTTATTTCATAGAATAAGTTTCCGGCTTTTCTTCCTTAGATCATCTATCCATACAATGAATGTACACAGCGACGAACGCACAATTTTAAAAAACAGATAAATATAAAGTATGAAAAGTAGAATTGTTTTTTTTGCATTTTGCTTAGCCCTCTTGTCTAGTTGCGGCAATAAGGGCAATGACACAGGGAAAGTCCCAGAATATGCAGTACAAGAATTACAGAAGACAACTGCAGATCTAATGAAAGCTTATCCGGCTACTATCAAAGGTAGACAAGACGTAGAAATCCGCCCGCAGGTATCGGGATTCATCACAAAGTTATGTGTAGATGAAGGAGCAACCGTTCGCAAAGGACAGCTCTTATTCATCATAGACCCTACTCAGTATGAAGCAGCAGTACGCACAGCAAAAGCTTCAGTTGCAACAGCAGAAGCAGCCGTGAATACACAACAAATGACTGTTGACAATAAGATCGAACTGAACAAGAAACAGATTATCAGCGATTATGACTTGTCAATGGCGAAGAACTCACTGGCACAGGCTCAGGCACAACTCGCCCAGGCTAAAGCACAGCTGACCACAGCACAACAAAATTACTCTTTCACACAAGTAAAGAGTCCTTCAGACGGCGTTATCAACGACATTCCTTATCGTTTGGGAGCACTCGTAAGCCCCTCTATGGCTACGCCAATGACTACAGTATCTGAAATAGACGAAGTATATGTATACTTCTCTACAACTGAAAAAGAACTGCTGGCTATGACCAAAACCGGAGGAACCATCAAAGAAGAAATCAGTAAAATACCAGCCATCAAACTACAATTGATTGACGGCACAACATATGATGCAGAAGGAAAGGTAGACGCTATCACAGGAGTGATCGACCAGTCAACCGGTTCTGTTAGCATGCGTGCTATCTTCCCTAACAAGGAACATATGCTTCGTAGTGGTGGAACTGCCAACGTTCTGATCCCTTATAATATGGAGAACGTTATCAGCATCCCACAATCGGCTACTGTAGAAATCCAGGACAAAAAGTTCGTTTACGTTCTGCAGCCGGACAACACGGTGAAATATACCGAGATCGGTATATTCAACCTGGACAACGGAAAAGAATATCTGGTAACTTCCGGACTGAACCCCGGCGATAAAATCGTAGTCGAAGGTGTACAGAGCCTGAAGGACGGCCAAAAAATACAACCAATCACGCCGGCTCAAAAAGAAGCGAACTATCAACAGCATTTGAAAGACCAGCACGACGGAAATTTAGCTACAGCTTTCAACTAATAATTTAGATAATCGTATGAAATTAGATAAATTCATTAACCGTCCGGTACTATCAACAGTTATTTCCATTTTGATAGTTATCCTAGGTGCTATCGGATTGGCAACACTGCCTATCACACAGTATCCGGACATTGCGCCTCCTACCGTATCGGTAAGAGCCACATATACGGGTGCCAGTGCATCGACCGTATTGAACTCTGTAATTGCCCCTCTAGAAGAGCAGATCAACGGTGTAGAAAACATGATGTACATGACTTCCAACGCATCCAATACCGGTTCCGGTGATATCTCGATCTACTTCAAACAAGGAACTGATCCGGATATGGCTGCCGTTAACGTACAGAACCGTGTTTCCATGGCACAAGGTTTGCTACCTGCCGAAGTTACCAGAATTGGTGTGACTACTCAGAAACGTCAGACATCCATGCTGGTAGTATTCTCTCTTTACGATGAAACCGATACATATACAGATGCTTTCATCGAGAACTATGCAAAAATCAACCTGATTCCTCAGGTTCAACGTGTACAGGGTGTAGGTGATGCCAGTGTGATGGGTCAGGACTACTCCATGCGTATCTGGCTGAGACCGGACGTAATGGCTCAGTATAAACTGATCCCCAACGACGTATCTACCGCTTTGGCTGAACAGAATATAGAAGCGGCTCCGGGACAATTCGGTGAACGTAGTAACCAGACTTTCCAATATACCATTCGTTACAAAGGACGTCTGCAACAGCCGGAAGAGTTTGAGAACATTGTCATCAAGTCTCTGCCTAACGGTGAGGTACTTCGACTGAATGATATTGCGGAGATTCAGCTGGACCGTCTGGGATATAACTTTACCAACCGTGTAAACGGACACAAAGCTGTAACCTGTATCGTTTATCAGATGGCTGGTACAAATGCTACGCAAACCATCACTGATATCCAGAAATTATTGGATGAAGCATCCACAACACTGCCTTCGGGATTGAAGATTAACGTTTCCATGAACGCCAACGACTTCTTGTTCGCTTCTATCCACGAAGTGTTGAAGACATTGATCGAGGCATTTATTCTGGTATTTATCGTAGTATATATCTTCTTGCAGGATTTGCGTTCTACCTTGATTCCGACCATTGCTATTCCGGTAGCCCTTATCGGTACATTCTTCGTACTGTCACTGATCGGATTCAGTTTGAACTTGCTGACCCTGTGTGCCCTTGTGCTTGCCATTGCGATCGTGGTCGATGATGCGATTGTGGTTGTCGAGGGTGTACATGCCAAGCTCGATCAGGGATATACATCCGCCCGTCTGGCATCTATCGATGCGATGAACGAATTGGGTGGTGCTATCGTATCTATCACACTGGTCATGATGTCCGTGTTTATTCCGGTAAGTTTCATGGGTGGTACGGCAGGTACGTTCTATCGCCAATTCGGTTTGACAATGGCTATCGCTATCGGTCTGTCCGCATTGAACGCCTTGACACTGAGTCCGGCATTGTGTGCCGTTCTTCTGAAACCGCATACTGATCATGGAGATAAGAAACAAACACTTGTTTCTCGCTTCCACACTTCTTTCAATGCCGCTTATGACTCTATATTAAAGAGGTATAAGAAACGCGTACTCTTCTTTATCCAGAAAAAGTGGTTGTCAATGGGACTGGTGGTTCTCTCTATCGTATTGCTGATCTTCTTTATGAACACTACTCCGACAGGTATGGTCCCTAATGAAGATACCGGTACGCTGATGGGAGCTGTAACGCTACCTCCGGGTACATCACAAGACCGCTCGGAACAAATACTGGCACGTGTAGACAGTCTGATTGCTGCGGACCCTGCCGTAGCTTCACGTACATTGATCTCCGGTTTCAGTTTCATTGGTGGTCAGGGACCGTCTTACGGTTCTTTCATTATCAAACTGAAAGACTGGGATGAACGCTCCATGATTCAGAACTCAGACGTTATCGTCGGTTCTTTATACATGCGTGCGCAGAAGATTATCAAGGAAGCACAGGTATTGTTCTTCGCTCCTCCTATGATCCCCGGTTACTCGGCATCTACGGATATCGAGGTGAACATGCAGGACAAGACAGGTGGTGACCTGAACAAATTCTTTGATGTAGCCAACAACTACACCGCAGCATTGGAGGCGCGTCCGGAAATTAACTCTGCAAAAACGACCTTCAACCCGAACTTCCCGCAATATATGATTGATATTGATGCGGCAGCTTGTAAGAAGGCAGGTATCAGCCCAAGCGATATTCTTAGCACGATGCAGGGATATTACGGAGGTTTGTACGCATCCAACTTCAACCGTTTCGGTAAGATGTACCGTGTAATGATTCAGTCGGATCCGTTATCACGCAAGAATCTGGAATCACTGAATAATGTCAAGGTTCGTAACAACCAAGGCGAAATGGCTCCGATTTCCCAGTTCATCTCTGTAGAGAAGGTATACGGACCTGATATTATCAGCCGTTTCAACTTGTATACTTCCATGAAGGTGATGGTAGCTCCGGCTTCCGGTTATACTTCCGGTCAGGCACTGGTTGCACTGGCAGAAGTGGCCAAAGAAAACCTTCCGGCAGGTTACACCTATGAACTAGGAGGTATGGCTCGTGAGGAAGCACAAAGTAGCGGCAGTACGACTGGTTTGATCTTTATCCTTTGTTTCGTATTCGTTTATTTGCTGTTGAGTGCTCAGTACGAAAGTTATATTCTTCCGCTGGCCGTATTGTTATCCATTCCGTTCGGTTTGCTAGGCAGCTTCCTGTTCGTCAACGGAATGAGCGCGATCGGTAGTATATCGGCCTTGAAAATGATACTCGGTACCATGTCCAACAATATCTATATGCAGATTGCGTTGATCATGTTGATGGGTCTGTTGGCAAAGAACGCGATCCTGATTGTAGAGTTTGCCCTCGACCGTCGTAAGATGGGTATGAGCATCACATGGGCAGCCGTTCTGGGTGCTGGTGCCCGTCTCCGCCCGATCCTGATGACCTCATTGGCTATGGTAGTCGGTCTGCTTCCGTTGATGTTCGCATTCGGTGTAGGTGCCCACGGTAACCGTACACTGGGTACAGCTTCTATTGGTGGTATGTTGATCGGTATGATCTGCCAGATCTTCATCGTTCCTGCTTTGTTCGTTATCTTCCAGTACCTGCAAGAGAAGGTTAAACCGATGGAATGGGAAGACATCGACAATACGGATGCCGTAACTGAGATTGAACAATACGCTAAATAATGAAATTCGATATGAAGAAACAGATTCTATATATGGTGTGTGCAACTGCTCTCCTGAGCAGCTGCCACATCTATAAGTCGTATGACAGACCCGAAGATATTACCGCTTCCGGCCTGTATCGTGATCCGGCAGCGGACAATGATACATTAGCTTCGGATACCACCAACTTCGGTAACCTGCCGTGGAGAGAAGTCTTCACCGACCCACAGCTCCAGTCTCTCATCGAACAGGGACTGAAACAAAACACTGACCTCCTTTCCGCTGCATTGAACGTCAAAGCGGCAGAAGCGTCTCTGATGTCAGCCCGACTGGCTTATGCACCGTCCATCGGTTTGTCTCCACAGGGAACAATCAGCAGTTTTGACAAGAACGCAGCAACTAAAACGTACTCATTGCCGGTTACTGCCAGTTGGCAAGTAGACCTGTTCGGGCAACTGCTGAACTCCAAACGAAATGCACAAGTCACCCTGAAACAGACAAAGGCTTATCGCCAGACTGTACAGACACAAGTTATTGCCAACATTGCCAACATGTATTATACCTTGCTTATGCTCGACCGCCAGCTGGAGATCACTCAGGCTACGGCTGAGGTACTGAAGCGTAATGCTGAAACCGTACAGGCACTTTCGGAAAGATCGACCTACACATCTGCCGCTTTAGCACAAAGCAAAGCTGCCTATGCACAAGTAGTGGCTTCCATCCCCGACATCGAGCAGAGCATCCGCGAAACGGAAAATGCCCTGTCTACCTTCTTGGGAGAAGCTCCGCACGCGATCAAACGTGGTGTACTGGAAGCACAGGCACTTCCTGAGGAACTTTCCGCAGGGATTCCTTTGCAGTTGTTATCTAACCGTCCGGACGTAAAAGCAGCCGAAATGTCTTTGGCAAGCTGCTATTATAATACGAACTCTGCCCGTGCCGCTTTCTATCCGCAGATCACTCTCAGCGGTTCTGCCGGATGGACAAACAGTGCAGGTTCCGCCATTATCAATCCGGGTAAGTTACTGGCTTCCGCTATCGGTTCACTGACTCAGCCATTGTTCTACCGTGGTACGAATATCGCCCGCCTGAAAGCAGCGAAAGCACAGGAAGAACAAGCTAAATTATCTTTCCAGCAAACGTTGTACAATGCCGGAAGCGAAGTCAGCAATGCGCTAAGTTTATACCAAAACACCAGTAAAAAAGCTGAATCCCGCCAAATGCAGGTAGAATCTGCCAAGAAAGCTTCGGAAGATACAAAAGAATTGTTTAACTTAGGGACGTCAACCTATCTGGAAGTATTGTCGGCACAGCAATCTTATCTGAGCGCACAGATTTCTCAGGTTTCCGACTGTTTCGACAAGATGCAGGCTGTGGTCAGCCTCTACCAGGCGTTAGGCGGTGGAAGAGAAGATTAACTTTAAACATATACTATTATGATTAGTCCGTTAGCTTACGTAGACCCCGAAGCGAAATTAGGCAAGAATGTAACTGTCTTGCCTTTCGCCTACATCGAGAAGGATGTGGAAATCGGCGATGACTGTACCATCATGTCATACGCCAGTATCCTGAAAGGTACAAAAATGGGGAAAGGAAACAAAATACATCAGAATGCTGTCCTGGGAGCAGAACCGCAAGACTTTCACTATACAGGGGAAGAAAGCAGTCTGATCATCGGAGACAATAACGATATCCGTGAGAATGTAGTAATCAGCCGTGCCACTTTTGCAGGAAATGCTACCAGAATCGGAAACGGGAACTACCTGATGGATAAGGTACACCTTTGCCATGATGTGCAGATCAGCAATAATTGTGTGGTAGGAATAGGCACTACAATTGCAGGAGAATGCTCATTAGATGATTGTGTGATCCTAAGCGGCAACGTAACGTTGCACCAATATTGTCACATTGGTAGCTGGACACTTGTACAAAGCGGATGCCGCATCTCCAAAGATGTTCCTCCCTACGTAATTATGTCCGGCAATCCTGTTGCCTATCATGGAGTGAATGCAGTCGTTCTGTCACAGCATCACAATACGTCGGAAAGAATCCTTCGTCATATTGCCAATGCTTACCGGTTGATCTATCAAGGTAATTTCAGTGTTCAGGATGCTGTCCAGAAGATTATCGATCAGGTTCCGATGAGTGAAGAAATCGAGAATATCGTGAATTTCGTAAAAGGTTCGGAACGTGGGATTGTGAAATAGACAAAATACACTTTTCATAGAGAAAGGGTGATGTCCGTAAAAAGACATCACCCTTCTTATTTATTCAAACTCCAGCGTACCGAAAAAGTCGGGACGATGGAAGTCCGGTTTCTCAATCTTTATCGGATTCCATGACAGGAAATGAGGGGTTTGCAGTTCATCCCCGCATTTATAGAAATTCGCTTTAACTTCCTTTCCATCCAGTGACTGTATCTGATGCTTGAAGAATGCAGCATAAGGAATAATCAAGGCTACTTCCCAAGTCGTATCGTCCACACGTTCTTCGAAGGGTTCATTGCCCAGACTGGACCAACGCTGCACGAGAGCCGTCACTTCTTTCGGAGCGTGTTCCCGACCGTTACGGGCTGGTCCGGCACCGATCAGAATCGTTCCGATGCAGTTACATTCTATATTATAATAGATTCCGTCACTGGCCGGAACAGAGAAAAACTCCACACAGGAATCAGTCCATACAGATCCATTGTCTTCTCCATACTTGGCACGTACACTTTCTTCTCTGACTTTGAAGTGCAACAGAATAGAATCTTTGGTATGCGCAATCCGGAAACTTACTTTTGGCTTGTAAGGATATTCAGCCCAGTTGACACACTGAACCGGCTGGAAATCTATCTTTTCCTCATCAAATAATTTAGGAAGCGAACAAGCCTCTACATTAGCAGAACTAATTTTCTTTACTTTCATATATCTTTCGTTTGGAGGATACAAATATAGTTACTTTCTCCTAATAAGGTTCCCGAAAATCAAATAAAAACAATATATTTGCCATTAGTAATACCCTAAACAACCGAATTAGTGAGAAAAACAATCCTTTTATTTCTGCTATTTTTAAGCGTAACTGCTGTCCGTACGTTAGGACAAAATATTACTTTCAGCCATTTGACCACAGATGACGGACTTTCCCAGTTTTCCGTCAACAGCCTGTACATTGACGAACGGGGCATTATATGGATAGGTACGCGCGAAGGACTGAACCGTTATAACGGTAACGATATCAAAAGTTTCAAGCTCAAGAAGAATGATCCGAACAGTCTGTTCAGCAATACCGTACTCCGTATCACAGGTAATAAGAACGGGAAGGTTTACCTGCTTTGCACCGACGGTGTAGCCGAATTTGACATGACCACTCAACGATTCAAAACCCTACTGCAAGGCAATGTGGACGCTATCTACTACAACGAAAAACTATATATCGGAAAAAGAGAAGAAGTATTCGTTTTCAACGAGAACACGAACAACTTCGACCTTTACTACCACCTTGCCGGGAAAGACATTAACCTATCCTGCCTCCATCTGGACGAGAAGAAAAACCTGTGGATGGGAACCACCAGCAATGGTGTTTACTGCCTGTCGGACGACAAGCAACTCTCTCAGCCCATCACGAAAGGAAACATAGCCAGCATCTACGAAGACTCATCCAAAGAACTGTGGATTGGCAGCTGGGAGGAAGGGCTCTACCGTATCCGCACAAACGGCACTATCGATAACTTCCGCCACGACCCGAAGAATCCGAACAGTATATGTTCCGATTTTGTCAGAAGCTGCTGTGAAGATAATCTGGGAAATCTATGGATCGGAACTTTCCACGGCTTGAACCGCTACGACAAAAGCACAGGACAGTTCCAACTTTATACCGCCAATGACAACAAACCCGACGGACTCACCCACTCTTCCATCTGGTGTATCGTGAAAGACGAACAGGGAACCCTATGGCTGGGAACTTACTTTGGCGGCGTCAACTACTTCAATCCGGAATATGAAATCTATACCCGCTATAAAGTGGGAGACACGGAGAAAGAAGGATTAAGCAGTCCCATCGTCGGCAGAATGACGGAAGACAAAGACGGTAACTTATGGATCTGCACCGAAGGCGGTGGCGTGAACGTCTACAACCGGAAAAACAATACTTATCGCTGGTACCGCCATGAAGAAGGCAGGAACAGTATCTCGCACAACAACGTCAAGGCAATCTATTACGACCGGACAGAGGAGATTATGTGGATCGGCACACACTTGGGAGGACTGAACAAACTCGACCTGCGCACCAACCGCTTTACCGTTTACCGGATGAAAGCGGGCGACCCGACCACACTGCCCTCGGACATTGTACGCGACATCGTGCCCTACGAAGACAAACTGATCATCGCCACACAAAACGGAGTCTGCCTTTTCAATCCGGCAACAGGCACCTGCGAACATCTTTTCAAGGATACCAAAGAAGGCAGAAATATCGGTATGGTGGCCAGCCTCTACATCGACAAGGACGAAACGCTATGGGTTTCCGCTACCGGAGAGGGCGTATATTCTTACCGCTTCGACACCGGCAAGCTCACCCACTATGCACACAATCCCTCCATTCCGAACACTCTCAGCAACAACAATGTCAACAACATCATGCAGGACAGCAACGGCAACCTGTGGTTCTCCACTTCCGGAAGCGGGCTCGACCGTTACCGCAAGGAGAGCAACGACTTCGAAAACTTCGATATGCAGAAAGACGGACTATCCAGCGACTGTATCTACGAAGTATTCGAGTCGTCCATACAAAAGGGAGACTTGCTGCTGATTACCAATCAGGGATTCTCCCAGTTTGACTATCCGCAAAAGAAGTTTTACAACTACGGTACAGAGAACGGATTCCCGCTGACTGCCGTCAACGAAAACGCATTGTTCGTAACGCATGACGGAGAAGTATTTCTAGGCGGCATCCAAGGCATGATTTCTTTCTGGGAAAAGAAACTGCACTTTACGCCCAAGTCCTACAGCATCATCCTTTCCCGCCTGCTGGTCAACGGAAAGGAGATCACTGCCGGAGACGACACCGGCATCTTGGAACAGTCCATCGCCTATACACCGGAAATCAGCCTGAAAGCCGACCAATCCATGTTCAGCATAGAATACGCCACTTCCAACTTCATCCCTGCCAACAGAAATGAAATCGTTTACCGCCTCGAAGGTTTCTCCGACGAATGGAATCACACCGACCGCAAACAGACGCTTATCACTTATACCAACCTGAATCCGGGCAAATATACGCTCGTCATCAAGTCGGACGGAGACGGTATCGAAGAAGCCCGACTACTGATCCGTGTATTACCGCCTTGGTATGAGACATGGTGGGCTTATCTGATTTACACCATTTGTACCGTCAGTCTGTTATGGTATCTCATTCAGAACTACAATTCCCGCATCAAACTGCGTGAGTCACTGAAATATGAAAAGAAGCACATCGAAGACCTCGAAGCATTAAACCAATCCAAGCTGCGCTTCTTTACCAACATCTCCCACGAATTCCGCACTCCGCTGACGTTGATCGTGGGACAGGTAGAAACGCTGTTGCAAGTACAGACATTCACACCTAATATTTATCACAAGATATTGGGAATTTACAAAAACAGCCTCCAACTGCGTGAACTAATTACGGAACTGCTCGACTTCCGCAAGCAGGAACAAGGGCACATGAAAATCAAAGTCAGCCGACATAATCTAGTGAACTTCCTGTACGAGAATTATCTGTTATTCCTTGAATACGCCAGCAGCAAGCAAATCAATTTCAAGTTCAACAAGCAGTCGGATGATATTGAAGTATGGTACGACCAGAAGCAGATGCAGAAGGTAGTGAACAATCTGCTGTCCAACGCATTGAAGCATACGAAAGCGGAAGATACCATCTCCATCAACGTATCGCAGGAGAATAAATACGTCATTATCGAGATCAAAGACACGGGAACAGGCATTGCCGCCGCCGAGATCGACAAGATATTCGACCGTTTCTACCAGACCGAACGCCTCGACTCGCTGAATACCGGAGCCGGCACAGGCATCGGACTGGCGTTGACAAAAGGTATCATCGAACTTCATCACGGAACCATCCGTGTAGAGAGCGAACCGGGCAAGGGAAGCCGTTTTATCATTACGTTGAAATCGGGCAACCAGCACTTTACTGAGGAACAAATCATACGGGACAACACCGACACCAACATTCAGCAACAACCGGAAACAATCGTTCCAACCGTAGAAATACTGCCCGATTCCGAATGGAAGGAGGAAGACAACAAACGCATCGAAGATGCGAAAATGCTGATAGTGGAAGACAACGAATCCATCAAGCAAATGCTGGCAGGTATCTTCGAAACGTTCTATCAGGTCACCACCGCTTCCGACGGTGTAGAGGCACTGGATATCATACAGAAAGATATGCCAAGCATCATACTGAGTGACGTTGTCATGCCACGTATGTCGGGTACGGAACTCTGTAAGCAAATCAAAACGGACTTCAACACCTGTCACATCCCGGTAGTACTACTGACGGCACGCACAGCCGTGGAACACAACATTGAAGGATTAAAGATCGGCGCGGACGATTATATCACCAAGCCGTTCAATACCAATCTCCTGATCTCCCGTTGCAACAATCTGGTGAACTCACGGCGGTTGCTACAGGAGAAATTCAGCAAACAGCCACAGGCTTTTGCCCAGATGCTTGCCACTAACCCGATGGATAAAGAAATGCTGGACCGTGCCATGGCCATCATCGAACGGCACTTGGATAATACGGACTTTAATGTCAACATCTTCGCCCGTGAAATGGGGATGGCACGTACCAATCTGTTCACGAAGTTGAAAGCCGTCACCGGTCAGACACCGAACGACTTTATATTAAGTATCCGTCTCAAGAAAGGAGCCGTCATGCTGCGGAACAATCCGGAGCTGAACATTACGGAGATTTCCGACCGCATCGGTTTCTCTTCTTCCCGCTATTTCAGTAAATGCTTTAAGGAGATTTATCACGTCAGTCCGCTTGCCTACCGCAAGGGTGAAGAAAAAGAGGAAGAAGGGAACGAAGAAACGGATCAATAACCCACAAACAGGTAAGCAAGTAGCATTTGTAACAGGAGAACCTATGCCAAAGTAGTTCCCTCCTGTTGGCACACTTGTGCCACGCTGCTGGCACGACCGTGCCATCGCGGTGGCACAGCTGTGCCAACAGCGTGGCACAAGATCCGGGCTACGATGTCAGGAAAAGGCATCCGTAGCCCCGAAACATTTAACCCTTTAGAATGGACTATTTTGTATCACACCTGTACATTCCTGCTCACTCATTTCCGCCAATCCTCTTATCTTTGTGTTCAGTAATCACTCCATAAAAGATCAACATTATGAAGAATGTCTCACGTTTACTACCGCTATTGCCCGGTATAGCCCTGCTGACCGGATGCAATCAGAAAGTACAAAAAGACAACGGACAAAACTCACAAAAGCCTAACATTATTTATATATTCGCGGACGACCTTGGCATAGGTGACCTTAGCTGCTATGGAGCAACGAAGGTCAGTACTCCCCATATCGACCGCCTTGCCGGACAGGGTGTACAGTTCACCAACGCCTATGCAACTTCCGCCACCAGTACCCCTTCCCGCTTCGGACTCCTGACAGGTATGTACCCGTGGCGACAGGAGAACACAGGCATCGCCCCCGGAAACTCGGAACTAATCATCGACACCGCCTGCGTCACCATGGCCGATATGCTGAAAGAAGCAGGTTACGCCACCGGAGTTGTCGGCAAATGGCATCTTGGACTCGGTCCGAAGGGAGGCACCGACTTCAACGGGCACATCACCCCCAACGCCCAAAGTATCGGCTTCGACTACGAGTTCGTGATTCCGGCAACCGTAGACCGTGTCCCCTGTGTATTCGTCGAGAACGGACACGTGGTAGGACTCGACCCGAACGACCCGATCACTGTGAACTACGAGCATAAAGTAGGCGACTGGCCTACAGGCGAAGAGAACCCGGAGCTCGTAAAACTAAAACCCAGTCAGGGACATAACAATACGATAATCAACGGCATCCCCCGCATCGGCTGGATGACCGGAGGTAAGTCCGCTCTCTGGAAAGACGAGGACATCGCCGACATCATCACCAATAAAGCAAAAAGCTTCATCGTCTCCCATAAGGAAGAACCTTTCTTCTTATATATGGGCACGCAGGACGTACACGTACCGCGCGTCCCACATCCCCGCTTCGCCGGGAAAAGCGGTCTGGGAACCCGCGGAGACGTAATCCTGCAACTCGACTGGACCATCGGAGAGATCATGAACACCCTCGACAGCCTCCAGCTGACGGACAACACCATCCTGATATTCACCAGCGACAATGGCCCCGTCATCGACGACGGCTACCAGGACCAAGCCTTTGAACGCCTCAACGGACATACCCCGATGGGTATTTACCGTGGTGGAAAGTACAGCGCTTACGAAGCCGGAACCCGCATTCCGTTCATCGTCCGCTGGCCTGCCAAAGTGAAGCCGAACAAGCAACAGGCTCTCTTCTCACAAATCGATATCTTTGCCTCACTTGCCGCTTTACTGAAACAACCGCTTCCGGAAGGCGCAGCTCCTGACAGTCAGGAACATCTGAACACGCTTCTGGGAAAAGACTACACCAGTCGTGAATACATCGTACAGCAAAATCTCAATAATACGCTCGCCATCGTGAAAGGACAATGGAAGTACATCGAACCGAGTGACGCCCCCGCCATCGAATACTGGACAAAAATGGAACTGGGCAATGACAGGCATCCCCAGCTGTACGATTTATCCGCCGATCCATCGGAGAAAAACAATGTAGCGAAACAGCATCCGGAAGTTGTCAGAGAGCTGTCCGAACTGCTTGAATCGGTAAAGACAAGATAACCAATGAGAATAGCAGATTTGTATTATTTTGTATCAATCTTGAATAATTCTATCCATATGAGAACAATCAATGCGTATATCTTTGCCATCGTAAATTCAACAAAATCACTTAATTTTTAATATATGAAAAAACATCTATCCAACCAGACAAGAAAAAGGATGCTCTCCATTTTGGGAATGCTCCTGCTTTCTGTTCCATTTGTGCTTGCACAAGTACTTGTCAAAGGTACTGTGAAGGATAATCTAGGAGAAGGTGTTCCCGGAGCCAGTGTTCAGGTAAAAGGCACTTCGCAGGGAACGATCACCGACCTTGACGGTAAATTCACTCTTAACATCCCCCAAAAGAACGCTACCTTGGTTATTTCCTTTATCGGCTACGTCACCGTAGAACAAAAGGCGGACTCGCAAAAACCAATGGTCATCACATTAAAAGAAGATACTAAAACGCTGGACGAAGTAGTGGTTGTCGGCTATCAGGAAGTACGCCGCCGCGACCTTACGGGTTCCGTGGCGAAAGCCAACATGGCAGATGTACTTACCGCCCCCGTCGCTTCATTCGATCAGGCACTCGGCGGACGTATCGCCGGAGTCAACGTAACTTCGGGCGAAGGTATGCCGGGCGGCAACATGAGCATCGTGATCCGTGGTAACAACTCACTGACACAAGAAAACTCGCCGCTGTTCGTTATCGACGGTTTCCCGATAGAAGATTCATCGGCAGCCAGCACGCTGAACCCTTCCGATATCGAGTCGCTCGACTTCCTCAAAGATGCGTCGGCTACGGCCATTTACGGTGCGCGCGGTGCCAACGGTGTTGTCATCATCACCACCAAGAAAGGTAAGGTAGGACGGGCACAGTTGTCCTATGACGGTAGTTTCGGTGTGCAGCACGTCACCCGCACTATTCCGATGATGGATGCTTATGAGTTTGTCAAGCTACAGAATGAAATGTATCCTACCGTCGTTGCCGGCTCATACCTGATGAACTACGAAGGCAAGCAATGGACACTGGACGATTATAAAGACATACCGCAATATAACTGGCAGGACGAGATATTCAAGACTGCCTGGCAGCAGAATCATACGGTCAGACTTGCCGGTGGTACGGAAGGTGTACGCTACAATGCTTCCTTATCTTACTTCGATCAGGACGGTACGCTGATAGAAACCGGTTACAAACGTATGCAAGGACGTATGAACACAGTAGTCCGTCGCGGCAAACTGAACATGAGTCTGACCACCAACTATTCACGCTCTATCCAGACAGGTAGTACTCCATCATCCACCTCTTACAGTGGTATGAACAACCTTTTCTATAGCGTATGGGGATACCGTCCGGTGACTTCCCCCGACACTCCGCTCAGCTTCCTGATGGACAGTTCAACGGACAACGCCGTAGATTCAAGCAACGACTACCGTTTCAACCCGATCAAATCACAGAAGAACGAATACCGGAAGAGCTACACCAACAATCTTCAAATGAACGGATTCGCAGAATACGAAGTACTGAAAGGACTGAAACTGAAAGTTTCCGCCGGATATACTTATGATTCACGCAAGCAGGATCAGTTCAACAACTCGAATACCCGCTACGGAGGTCCTACCTCTACAGATAAAGTGAATGCTCAGGTAACCCGCCAGGAACGCCTGACATGGCTGAACGAAAACACCCTGACTTATCAGACTAACATCAAAAAGAAACACTTCCTCAATGTATTGGGAGGTATCACGTTCCAGAACTCGGACTATGAGATTTATTCATTCCGCACAACGCACATCCCCAACGAATCACTCGGTATGGCAGGCATGAGCGAAGGACAGGCAGGTACTACCACTTCGGCAAAGTCTTCATGGGCAATGTTGTCGTACCTCGGACGTGTGACTTACAATTATATGTCCAAATATTACGCTACCGTTTCTTTCCGTGCCGACGGTTCTTCCAAGTTCAACAAGGACAACCGTTACGGATACTTCCCTTCCGGTTCTCTCGCATGGAGCTTCTCGGAAGAAGAATTTATGAAGCCGTTGAAAAGTGTACTGTCCAGCGGTAAGGTTCGTCTGAGCTGGGGACTCACGGGTAACAACCGTATCGGCGAATATGATTATTATGCGCTGCTGGCGGTATTGAAATCAAGAGTCGGTTCGTATACATCGACAAACTCCCTCCCAAGCGGCGTCTATCCATTCGACAATGATGCGACGAATGCAGGTGTTGTTCCTACTTCTCTGCCCAACAAGGATTTGAAATGGGAAACAACCGAACAATGGAACGCAGGTCTCGACCTCGGATTCTTCGACGAACGCATCGGTATAACGATGGATATTTACCGGAAGACCACCCGCGACCTGTTGCTGGACGCTTCCCTGCCTTTTTCTTCGGGTTATTACAGCGCTACCAAGAATATCGGTAAAGTACGTAACGATGGTCTGGAACTTAGTCTGAACACCGTCAACTTCCAGACACGCGCCTTCAAGTGGACGACTAACTTCAACATTTCATTCAATAAGAATAAAGTACTGGCATTGTCGGAGAATCAGACAGCCTTGCTGACTGCCGCGCAATTCGACCAGAACTACAACGGTCAGTCCAGCTACATCGCCAAAGTCGGTCTGCCGATGGGACTGATGTATGGTTATGTCTATGAAGGTACATACAAGTACGACGACTTCAACAAATCGGGTAACTCATACAGCCTGAAACCGGGAGTGCCCCACTACTCTACTGAGACCAACACTCAGCCGGGTATGCCCAAATATGCCGACCTTAACGGAGACGGAGTAGTTGACTCCAACGACCGTACGATTATCGGACGCGGACTTCCGATACATACCGGTGGTTTCACCAACAACTTTGAATATAAAGGCATCGATCTGAGCGTCTTCTTCCAGTGGTCATACGGCAACGATATCATGAATGCCAACCGCCTGTTCTTTGAAAGCTCCAACAACCGTTCACGCGAATTGAACCAGTTCGCCAGCTATGCCAACCGCTGGACACCGGAAAATCCGACCAGTGACATCCCTGCGGCTACCAACTCCTCTTCCAACCGTGTGATCTCTTCACGCATCATCGAAGACGGTTCGTACCTGCGTCTGAAGAACGTAACAGTAGGCTATACCTTCCCCGCCAAGCTGGTGAAGAAATGGAAGATAGACAAAGCACGTGTTTACGTTGCCGCACAAAACCTGTGGACATGTACCGGTTATTCCGGTTATGATCCGGAAGTATCTGTACGCAACAGTGCGCTCACTCCCGGTCTGGACTACTCTTCCTATCCGAGAGCATACTCTATCAGCTTCGGTGTAAGCCTGGGATTCTAAACGGATAATGATAGTAACAGTTAGAAAAAAGAATTCGATTATGAAAGCATTAAAAATAACAATCATAGCTCTATTGGCAGGTTTCAGCATGGCATCCTGTGACTTTCTGGACAAAGAACCTACCAAACTGACGCCGGAGAACTACTTCAACACCCCCGCTGAAGCCAACTCCTTCCTGACAGGCATCTACGCCATACTGTCGCAACCTACTTTCTACGGCGGTGACTATATGTACCTCGTAGCCGGTGACGACTTATCCCACTACGGAGGCAGCGGACGCGGTCCCGCATCTACCGGACTGATCTGCAACAACGCCACCACCAGTGACAACGCCGTGACTGCCTTCTGGTATGCCCTCTATTCAGGCATCAACCGTGCCAATATGTTCCTCGAAAACATCGACAAAGTAAACGGTTTCGATGCAGGCGTCAAAGAACAGTACATCGCCGAAGCCCGCTTCCTGCGTGCATTCTATTATTTCAATCTGGTAGAGTGCTGGGGAGATGTTCCTTTCAAAACAGTTTCAACCCAAAGCGTTACCAACCTGAATATCCCGCGTACGGACAAGCAGGAAATCTATGACTTCATCATCTCCGAAATGGCAGATGCCGCCGATACTGGTCTGAAATCGGCCTCCGATCTTGCTTACAAGCCGGGACGTATCTCTCAGTCTACCGCATGGGGCATACTGGCACGTGTATATCTGTTCCGTGCAGGCGAGCATTACCGTGAAGGTCGCAATGCCACACAGGCCGAAAAGAAAGACTATTTCGAAAGAGCCAGCTTCTATGCCCAGAAAGTAATGACTGCCGGTCACAAACTGGCTGCCAACTACTGGGACCCTTTCATCGATATGTGTTCCGACAAGTATAACACCACTGCCAACGAAAGCATCTGGGAAGCCGAATTTGCCGGCAACAACACTTCGGATACACAAGCCGAAGGCCGTATCGGTAACATCATCGGACTCGCCGGTCCGGATCTGTCCTCCAAAAGCGATGTGACGGGAGCCAAAGACCCCGGATATGGCTATGCCTTTATCTACAGCACTCCGAAACTGTACAACCTTTATGTGAACAACGGTGATACCAAACGTTTCAACTGGAGTATCGCTCCGTTTGAATACAAAGAAGCCGGAGGCAAGAATACAGGCGTTACCCACCGTGAATTTGAGCAGGGCAAACTTGCTGAAGTAATGTCCCAATACGGTCAGCAACGCGGAACTTACCAGTACGCAGATGACACAGAAAAGACCACAGCCACCAAGAACTTCAGCCGTATGTGCGGCAAATACCGCCGTGAATACGAAGCGGATAAGAAAGACAAGAACTATACGTCTATCAACTTCCCGATCCTGCGCTATGCTGACGTACTGCTGATGATCGCAGAAGCGGAAAACGAAGCGAACAACGGCCCTACCACTCTGGCTTACCAGTGTATGAAGGAAGTAAGAGAACGTGCCGGACTGAACGAGCTTCCCGACATGACGCAGGAAGAATTCCGCCAGACCGTGAAAGACGAACGTGCCATGGAACTTTGTTTCGAATACACCCGCCGTTTCGACCTGATCCGCTGGGGTGAGTATGTGAAAAATATGAGAGCATTGGTAACCGAAGCACAATCCGGCAACAACTGGACGCAGGGACCTACCAACGTATATACCTACTTCAACATCTCCAGCACCTACAACTACTTCCCGATTCCGGATGCGGAAATGAGTGTGAACAAAGATATCACACAGAACAATCCGGGTTGGTAATCACAGTATTCATCGATAAAAGTATCATAGATTATGAAAACATATAAACTCATAGCCATCTGTATAGCAAGCCTCTTCTTTGGGGCTTGCAGCGACGGGCTGGACGAAGCGGTAGGTCTGCACGTAAAAGTAGCGACCAACGAGAATGTAAGCTTCGACGGACAGATCATTACTGCCAAAAAAGGTACTCCGATAGAGTTCATCCTTTCGGGCGATCCGGACTTCCTGACATTCTTCAGTGGAGAAGCGGGCAGCAAATACGAATATCGCGAACGCGAAACGATTGATCCTTCACAGATCAAGTCGTCTATGCTGAACTTCTCTATCTGGTTCCAGTACGGTAACCCGAGCACGACATTGGAGAAACACGTATATATCTCCGACGCATTCACCGGATTATACAAGGATAATTTCGAAGCTGACTCTTTGCTTGTAGAGCTATTTGAGAAAGACGGCAAATGGAAAGAATTGGTTCCGCAGTCCGCATTCCCGACAGCGGCGGTAGGCAATACCGATCTCGCCACTCCATACAGTTTTGATATGAAAGAATACATGGGCAAACGGATTGCAATCGCTATCTGCTACCGTGGCATTGACAATACAGTGGCACAATCCAAGATGTATTTTGAGCGAATGCGCATCAATAATGTGATGACAAGCGGACAGGAAGCAGAATATTCTGCCGGTTCTTTCGGTTTTACTCCGATCAATATGAAGAACAAATGGAATCTGAAGGATCAGACCAGCATGATCAAAGACCGTGAATACGGGACAGTTACCAATAACGTATCCGGTATCTGGAACCTGACAGGTGTAGGCGGCGGCTCCTTCTTCATCCATAGTACCAATGCCAACGATCCGCTGAAATACAGCTGGCTGGTTTCCGATCTGATTACCGTTAACTCTTGCAGCCCCGATCAGGGAACGAAAGTAAAGGATATTACCCAGCGTCTGGATAAGTACACATATACCTACAATCAAATTGGTATCTACAACGTGACATTCCTCGCTCGTAATGCCAATATCGATCATTCCTCCACGACTACTTACCACATGGTGGTAAACGTAGTGGAATAACAATAAACGAATAAAATAATAACTAATACATTATATCTATGAATTACTTTAAATCAATCATGTTAACCGCATTTGCGCTGTTTGCATTGGCAGCGTGCGATACAGACGACTTGAGAGACGATGTTGACAATCTGAAGGACCGCGTAGAGTCTTTGGAAGCACAAGTCAGTCTATTGAACGATAACATGACAGCTATCAAGCGACTGCTTGAAGGTGGTCAGACTATCACAGAAGTGACGAATACAGACGGTACATATAAACTGAAACTGAGTAACGGAGAAACCATCTCACTGACACAAGGCTCGAAGGGAGAAGTAGCTTATCCTGAGATTACTGTCAATGACGAGGGTCAATGGGTAGTGAACGGTGAAGTATTGATGCAGAATGGTACACCTGTTCAGGCTGTGGGCACTCCCGGTAAGGATGGTATAGCTCCCAAGTTCCGGATTACGGACGAGGGAAGTTTCTGGCAGGTAAGTTATGATAACGGAACCAGCTGGGAAGACGTACTCGACACAGACGGTCAAAAGGTTTCTGCTGTCAGCGATGGTTCCGGAGGAAGCAGTGCAGACTCTTTCTTTGAGGAAGTATATGTAGACTCAACCGGGGAGTTCTTCGTTGTCAAACTGAAAGGACAGACGGAAGCCATCTCTATCCCTATCGTAAAAGACTTGCTTTGCGAAATCACCGAACCGGAAACCGGAATGAAGAACGGATACTGGGAAATAGGCTATGGCAAGACTGCCACTACAACCGTGAAAGTGAAAGGTGAAAACATCATCGTTACTGCTCCTGCCGGATGGGTGGCTACTGTGAGCGAAGCAGACGAAACGACCAATGTAGCTACATTGAGCATTACAGCTCCGGCAAACGCAATGAGTACACGTGCAACGGCGGATAACGGTTCCGACGTAACAGTGCAGGTTAATAAGGGTGCCAGTTGGGCGGTTGCCAAGATTCAGGTGAAGGCTGTAGAGGTAGTTGACAGCTACTATGCTTTATATAATAGCGGAGCCACATTTACGGTAAATGGAATTGAAGTAAATAATACTAAATTCGAGAATGCAACATACATTGATACTGATCAGACAATCACTACTCCAGGCATCTATTTTATCAAAGGAGGAGTTACAGTCAACTATAACAGCACCACAAATGCCGCTAATTTGCTTTTCATCGGAGATGATTCACAAAACATCAGTACAGTGGCAATTACAGGAAATTATATCAGACTCAGACAAAATACCGAAACTGGACATTTCTTGTGTAAAAACATTGTATTTAAAGCAGCCGAAGGATTCACTAATTATCTGTTTACTGTTTATGCAGACGAGTCATTTGCTAATGTAGCTTTTGATCAATGTCAGATTGCACTCAATGGCAAACCTGTAAGTGCCATTACTAACGACAAAAGGAGTATTGCCAATTTCAGCATGGAAAATAGTACAATCAAGATAACAGCTGTTACACAACAGTTTATTATCAATACCAGCAGTAATAAGAATCAGGATTATGGCAATGTCATCTTTAGAAACAACACATTCTATTGTCCGTCAGGTAAAGTAAATCAATTGGTTTTATTCAATGGTTCAGCTTCAGGTATAGCCAATCTGACCATAGAAAACAATACATTTATAAACTTAGAAACAAATACCGGTGGCTACGTAAACATAGGCAATCTGGCGAAAACCTCTATTAAAAATAATATCTTCTGGACAAATACAGACGGAACAGGTAATGTAGTCATCATTCGTCCTCAGATAACATCCCCAACAGGAGATATTTGCGCAGATAACCTCCTTTACAAAACTATGACCTATAACTGGCAAATGTTCTATGGAGGCAAACTACCGTTTGAAGGAGCAGAAGAACTGAAAGCATTAACATCCAATCCGTTCGACGGCGGCACCTTCGACCTCGCCAACGGTATCTTCGTTCCGAATGCAGAATATGCCGAATACGGTGCAACCAACTAATACCGACTAACGTATGAAAAAAGTAATATCAATCATATGTATCACCCTCCTCGTCGCACTTTACTCGTGCGACGAACGGGATGATCTGCGCTCCGACATTGACAACCTGAAAGAACGGGTAGCCAATCTGGAAGCAAGCATAGAACAGATGAACTCGGACATCAGCAACTATCAGCAGATGGTTGAAGGTAAGATTCTGGTGGTGGGATATAGCAAGGATGAACAGGACAACTATACCATCGAACTGAGTAACGGCGAAACCGTAACCATATACAGCGGCAAAGTAGACATGAACGATATGCCTTTGTTCAGCGTCAATGCGTCAGGTCACTGGGCATATACCATCAACGACATGACCACCGAACTGCTCGTTAACGACAAACCGGTAAGCGCCATCCCCGAAGCGGGAACAGCAGGCGTCACCCCGAAACTAAAAGTAGATGCAAACGGTTTCTGGCTGGTCTCTATTGACAACGGAAGCACCTGGAACAAACTAGGCAACAACCAGATTGCCGACGGAACGCAAGCCGTTGCCAACGCAAGTTCCCTGTTCAGCAACGTGACCATCGACGAAACGACCGGGCAGATCACCTTTACCATCCGTGCCGACAACAGCCAAGTAAAAGTCCCCATCTACGGAAAAGACTTCTACCTGACAATCAAGTATGAAGGCACAGCCACTTTCGGTCTGGGACAAAAGCAGGAGTTCGTGGTAGAACAAGCCAACGTGGAAACAGCCACCATCGAAAACCAGACATGGGGCGTGAAACTGACGGAAAACAAACTGATCGTCACCGCCCCCAAAACAAACGTGCAAGGGAAAGAATACGAAGAACAGATTTACATCAAGATATTCTCGAAAGAAGGTTACTGCCGGGTAGTGAAACTTCCGGTAAAACTGCTGACCACGAAGATAGATGCCAACTCGGCAATAGCCTGGCAACACTTCAAGACAGGAGAAAACAATGTGCTGCCCGACTATTCGTATGCCGGATATAATCATGGAGAAAGTGCGCCGCAAGGCGCATTTTCTTTAGGATACCAAGTGATCAACGTAAAAGAGCGCATGACCGCCAAGAACATGACCGCCCGTGAAGCGCTGATCAGCATCCTGCAAGAGAAAGGTATGACAAAAGTAAACGGAACCAACAAGCTGAACGCCAACGCGAAGATTGTAATCTATTTCCCCGCAGGCGACTACGTTCTTCACAACGATGACGACAACACCCGCGACGAAAGCAAGCAGAAGGACGCCGTTGACTCGAAAAACAACAATGTCAGCAGTGGCATTGAAATCTATGGCGGTAACTTTGTGATCAAAGGCGACGGTCCCGACAAGACCCGTCTGATCATGGAAACGCCTAATCTGCCGACAAGTATCAGCAATCTCAGTTCATCACCTATACTGTTGGCAATCAAGCACACCAACGGTCCGAACAATGCCGGTAACTCCCCCAAGCTCGCTTCCGTAACCGAGAATGCCAAGCGCGGAGACTTTACCGTGAAAGTCAGCGGAACCACCGGAATCTCCTCCGGACAGTGGGTACAGTTGCGCTTGCGCAGCGGAGACAGGGAACTGGTAAAGAAGGAAATCGGTCCGATTGCCCTCAACGAGAACTGGGCGATAGCGAAAGCCCCTATCTCCATCAACCAAAGCTCCGACGACCTGTATGGAGTAAAAATCACCGAATTTCATCAGGTAAAATCCGCTGCAAACGGCAAGATCACTTTCTACGAACCGATCATGCACGACATCGACATCAAGTATAACGATACGGAAGGATGGGAAATCCGCACGTACAAATATCTGGAGAATGTCGGTATAGAAGACCTGAGCTTCGTAGGAAACGCATTGGACGGCTACGCCCATCACGGAGAAGGACACGCCGAACAGGCTAAAGTAGGCTGGCAATACGACGGAGCCTACAAACCGCTGCTGCTGCAACGTGTAGTCAATTCATGGGTACGCAACGTCCACTTCGAGAGTGTCAGCGAAGCGCTTACTTTTGCCGAATCTGCCAACAGCTCGGCATACGATATCCGTATCAGTGGAAAACGCGGACATTCAGCCGTACGTTCGCAAGGTTCTTCACGCGTCTTTATCGGCAAAGTCCGCGATGAAAGCGCAGGAAATGACGTATACGGAAAGAGTTGTCAAGGGCAGTTCCACGGCTGCGGCGTATCGAAGCCAAGTGTAGGAACCGTATTATGGAACGTAACCTGGGGCAATGACGCCTGTTTCGAATCCCACGCCACACAACCCCGTGCCACGCTGATAGACAATTGCAGCGGCGGACTTGTATACTACCGCGCAGGAGGCGATGAAAATGAAGTCCCCAATCACTTGGGCGACCTCACCCTATGGAATCTGAATGTGACCGGAACAGACTCTCACGCTTCTAACTTCGCATGGTGGAGCGACAGCGATACATGGTGGAAGATTTTCCCGCCTATCGTAGTTGGTACACATGGTATGAATGTGAAATTTCCCAGTAAAGAGCAGCAACAAGTCACATACGAAGAAAGTACCGGTATGAAGGTATCCCCCGAATCTTTGTACGAGGCACAATTGCGGGAACGTCTGGGCTATGTACCCGGATGGCTCAACGCCCTTAAATAACAACCAATCACCCGCACGATTTTTCTAACCTTCAGTTAAAAACGTATATGAAAATCAGACTTTAATCAATTTAACACCCAAAAGAGAGGGGCCGTGAGGTTCCTCTCTTTTACTTTTCCGTATCTTTGTAGCAAATTAAAAGATATGCAAGATACACTACCCATCCATTTTGCTCCGCTGCAAGGTTACACCGAAGCAATTTACCGCAATGCACATGACGCCTTCTTCGGCGGTGTAGACACCTATTATACTCCGTTTGTACGATTGGAAAAAGGGAACTTTCGCCGCAGAGATGTCCGGGGAATCGAACCCGAGAACAATGGGGTACCCCACCTGATTCCTCAGTTGATAGCCTCGTCGGCAGAGAAAGCAGAAGTGATTTTATCCCTTTTCATCGAAAAAGGATATCAGGAAGTAGATATAAACCTAGGCTGTCCGTTCCCGCTTCTGGCGAAACGTCATAACGGCTCCGGCATTCTTCCTTATCCCGAAGAGGTGAAAGCATTGCTCAGCATTGTCACCCGATATCCGCAGATCAGCTTCTCCGTCAAAATGAGACTGGGATGGGAACAGCCGGATGAATGCCTGGCACTCGCCCCCATACTGAATGACCTGCCTCTGCGCCAGATCACCATGCACCCCCGTCTGGGCAAACAAGGTTACAAAGGAGAAGTTGACTTGCAAGGATTCTCAGCTTTCCGGGAGGTCTGCCGACTTCCGCTTGTCTACAATGGAGACATTCATAATTTAGAAGATATTCAACGCATCAACGCACTATTCCCCTCCCTGGCGGGAATCATGATAGGACGCGGACTACTGGCAAATCCGGCCTTAGCACTGGAATACAAAGAAAACCGTACGCTTGCGCCCGATGAAATGAGGGATAGACTGAAATCCATGCACAAAAGCGTGTACAACAATTACGACGTGCTATTGGAAGGAGGAGAGGGACAGCTACTGACTAAAATGAAGACTTTTTGGGAATACCTGGCACCCCAAGCCGACAGAAAAGTACTGAAAGCGATTCATAAAAGTACGAATATCAACAAATATTATCAGGCTGTCGGTGCCTTTTTTAATCAACGGTAGATTGATAATCAGTTATTTTATGTAATTTTGCGCCCGTTTATTAACAAGCACATTATGAAAAAATACATTCTATTATCTCTCTGCTTGATGACACTATCAAGTAGTTTCGCACAATTAAAGGATTTTAAATTCAAATTCTACGGACAGATTCGCACGGACTTCTACTATAACAGCCGTGCCAACGAGGAAACTGTAGACGGATTGTTCTACATGTATCCCAAAGATGAATTGCTCGACGGCAATGGTGAAGACCTGAACGCTACATCGAACAGTAATTTCTATACATTATATTCCCGTTTGGGACTGGATGTGGCAGGCCCGAAGTTGGGAACAGCCAAGACATCCGCCAAAGTGGAAGTGGACTTCCGCGGGTCGGGAACTTCTTACTCCACCATTCGTCTGCGCCATGCATACTTTAATCTGGACTGGGGAAAGTCGGCTGTGCTGGTAGGTCAGACATGGCATCCGTTGTTCGGTGATGTTTCTCCTCAGATTCTTAATCTTTCCGTAGGAGCACCGTTCCAGCCGTTCAGCCGTGCACCGCAGATTCGTTATCGCTTCAACAACAAACACCTTCAGTTGACCGGAGCATTGGTATGGCAGTCTCAGTATCTGTCACAAGGACCTGCCGGTAAAAGTCAGGAATACATAAAGAAGAGCAATATCCCTGAGATTTATGTCGGAGCAGATTACAAAAACGGAGGATTTCTGGCGGGTGCCGGCATTGAAATGATTTCATTAAAGCCACGTACTCAATCTTCATGGGAAGAAAAGACGTTTGATCCGACCACCAATGGTACTATATCAATCCCACATACGTACAAAGTAGACGAACGTATCACTACCCTCTCTTATGAGGCTCATGTAAAATATACCAATAAAAATTGGTTCATCGGCGCCAAGAGCGTATTAGGTTCCAACCTGACACAAGCATCCGGTTTGGGAGGATTTGGAATTAAGCACATAGACAACAAGACAAAAGAGCAGGAATACACTCCGATACGCTTCTCCAGTTCCTGGCTGAATGTGGTCTACGGACAGAAATGGAAACCGGGAATCTTTGTAGGATACGCCAAAAACTTAGGAACAAGCGACGAATTAGTCTCTGAAAAACTCTATGGAACAGGAACCAACCTCGATAAACTGGTAACTGCCGGAGCTGAACTTACCTACAATGTTCCTCACTGGAAGTTCGGAGTTGAATATACATTGAGTTCGGCATGGTACGGCAAGCTGGACAAGTCGGATGGTAAAATCATAGACACCCACTCCGTCAGCAACAACCGTATTGTAGCAGTCGCTATGTTCATGTTCTAATTTGCAGAAGATCATTCAACAGAATTTAAGTTCCTACATCATTTTAAGGCCGACTAAAAAGTCGGTGGTATCTTAAATCTCCTCCTTCGGGAAGGGAATTAATGATACTATTGACTTATTAGTCAGTCTCAATTTGTTTCAAAAAGTTTCAGACGCTTGAAACTTTTAGTTTCAAAGGTTGAAACCATTGGTTTCAAGTAGCGAAACAAACTGTTTCAAGTAGCGAAACTAAAGGTTTCAAGGCATGAAACAATCTGGAGAAATACTCGATTCGGATGATTTGACCGCCCGATCCGATTAACTCAACCGTATCAGTTGTTTCAATTGCCCTGTTCTTTTAGGAAGCATTAAATCATTTATTAGTCAATAATGGATGATCTCTCAGTCATTAATAGCTGATTTCTCAATTATTAATGGCTGAGAGATCAAACGTTAACAGTTGAGAAATCAGCTATTAACATCCTGTAAGTCAAAAGATAACATTGTAGAAATGAGACAGATCAGGATGAGACAGAGTGAGAGCAACCGTTTGCTCTCATACCTGCCACCACAGTTGCTACCACACCGAAAACCACGATGAATAAAGGGATACAGACCATTTGTTAGAGCATGAGAGCAAAACGGCTATCAAATCACTGTGGAGAACCTAAGCGATATGTAGGCTCCTCAGCTTTCATTGCTGCTATTACAGCAGATTCCTTTGGCCGTAAATGCTCTGGGGGGATCTGATTATTCAGATAGCATACCACAGAACAAAAGATTATTTCTCCAGTTCTACCTCATAGCTGGCTCCATCCTTACAGAGAAAGCGAAGCACCGTTTGTTTTTTATCCTCGGATACCACCTTGCAGTAAGGGGTCTCCACTACCTTCCACCTGCCTTTCAGAGTCACCGTCACAGGAATCTCACCGCTTTCATTGTCAATCCACGGGCGGGAATAGATGCTGCGCTCCATACGTTTTCCGTCTTTATCGAAAGCCTCATCACTCGGACCACGATACAATGCCAGATCCGGTTGAGCTACAGTCAATAATACTTTATCAGCAGATTCCTTACGGACCATCACTAAGCAGGACGTATCCGTACGCTGCAATAATCCACCGGGAAGCAGTGACTGGGGAGTTTCAAAAAGCACATAAGAAGTTATCCTGTCCGAAGGCGATTCAAGGATATGTGCATTCCGGTCTTGCTGTAATACGCTGTAGGCAGGCTTCTTTGCAAAGGCAGTCATCGTCTTCCGGTCGGTTCCCGGCAGAATGGCATATTCGTAGCTTCCCGCTTTCGGTGCTTTCCCATGGTCGATAATCAATGATACCCAGTCTCCTTTCGTTTCTTTGCCTGTATCCTGCATACGGGAGTATTGCGGAAAGTTTTTCTCGAATCTTGCAGCAACCGGCACATAATATCCGGTACCCAGATGATCCATCCATACTTTTCCTTCACCCGCATTATTCTTCCAATAGTCATGTGCCGCTTTATCTGTCACCGCCAGTTGGAAGATGGTCGTCTCCGTTGGATAATCCGTGTTTGTATTCTCGATATCCGAGCCTAGACAAACGATCATTCCATCGATGAAATGGTAGGATTTTCGCGCACGATGCGTTCCGTTATACTTATCGTGTTCGTGCAGTTTCATTCCGAAGTTACCATTCATCTTTCCTTGTGACAGGCCGCCGGCAAAGGCTTCATCCGAATAAAGCATCTCTTCCATTCCGGAGAATGTATCTACATTCAGCACGTTGGCTTTGAGCAGGTCCAGCGGGAGATGGATGGAAGTCACTCCCGGAATGCGGTTCCAGTCGAAACCTTCCTGCTGCCATCCGCTGGTGGCGGGAGTCACTGTCTGTCCCGGAGGTGCTGTCAGTATCTGGAGACTTCCATGTGCCAGATAGCGTCCATAGAGGTTGTGTCCCAGATAATGTTCGGCTGCCCAAAGGTAGCGTGAATGTCCGCATGCCACAGCCGACCAGTTTTCACGCCGTTGCACGGATACACAGCCATAGCCTAGCGAGAGATTACCCTGCGGATCGGATTCGGCACGAAAACCGTTTTCCACCAGTCGTTTGGCAATCTTACGCTCCTGAGCGTTCGAAACTTTCGGCATATATTCCGGTGCCTGTTCCGCAGAAGAGGAATCGGAAGATACGAGACGCAGGTAGGCGGATGCCATCTCTTTATCAAAATCGCCCTTTCCATCGGGAGTTCCGGCAATTGCCATCATCGCATAGTGCATGGGAACTAATTTCCCCTGTCCATCGGGATGGCGCCCGGACATAGACAAGGGAAAGTTCAGTTTATTGCAGTAGAAACGCATGGCAAGCAGGACATCTTTGACCGTCCGGTGTGCCAATTCGGAAACGGCAAGGCTTGTCCGACTGAAAAGATAAATCATATTCGTTGCCCCGTCCAGTCCTCCAACGGCATAGGCAGGGTAGTTATTACGGTGATGGAAAGCTCCTCCGTCCACTTTGAAAGAACCGGCCAGTCCCGGTGCAGGACGGCAGCCGTAGTCAATCCATCGGGAGAAGGATTTCAAGTATTGCAGCTTCTCCGGCGTGTCTTCCATCATCAGAATGCTTGCGATACGCCCGGTGGTTTGTGTATTGAAAGAATCCATGTCGATTCCGTTGCCTTCCGGCTTGGGATATACTTCGTTGGTGATGGCATACCAGCGCAATGTCCGCTCCGCTTCTAGCAGTTTTCCTTCTTCCCGCAATACATCTTTCATCAGGAAATAAGCCGGATAAAGTCCGCGCACGCTATATCCGTAATGATGAATATTGCCCCAGCAACTACCGTAAGCCACTCCCTGATCGGTGATATGGTCGTACATCGCAAGAAATTTCCGCCTCATCTCCTCGCGGATCGGTGATCCTGCCTCACTGTTATTGTAAGCCACGGCAATCCGTTTCATCAAGTCAAAATAGGCACGCATCTCTATTCCCATCTTGGTCAGCATATCCTTGTCCCAGTCCGGAATCATCCGTTCGTAGGCTTCGGAAGCACGCACCATGAAAACGGGCACTCCGGACACTTGCCCGTCCTTATAGGTTATCTGATAGAGGTCGTATTTCTTACGGATGGTTTCGGCTTCTTTCTCCGTCACCTTCCCTTTGGTATAGATCATGTCACGGAAACGCTTTTCCAGCAGTTTCATTTCCTGCCGCTGCCTGTCGCTTACGGGAGTCAGTTCGATGTCCGGTTTCAGGAGGGAGTGTTTGTAGAGTACCAGCCAGTGATTGGTAGTGCCGGCATTGACAAAGGGCACTTGCAGATCGGCTGTCTGCTGACGGGCGTCTACCTTCGTCGCAGTGATCAGATGATCGATGAAAAGGCGTCCTTTTGCATTGGGAGCCACGATGCGGAGCTCGTTCATTCCCTCTTCCGGCGTGCCTTGCATATCGCGTTCATAACAGACCCATGCCGCACGCCAGCCTTTGAAATTGATGCCGAAAGGGAAAGAAACGCACTTACGGCCGTCTTTCAGAAATTCAAACTCGATAGCAGCGTCCTGAGGCTGCTCATTGTATATCCATACGATGAAAGCGGAAAGATACAGGTCTTTCCCTGTCGGGTCCTTCTTTTCAAACTTCAAGTCTTTCCGGAGTTCCAGTCTCCCGTTCGGTTCGAAGGTCCATTCCAACGAATGTTTTCCATCTTTATAATGTGCACCGGATATGCCCAACTGAGACTGAACACCGGTTATACAGGCAGGTAACTGCGGCTCTTCAAAAGAGAACATCCGCTCGTCCGTAACTATCTGCGCATTGAGGAATGCCGGACAGAGAAAAGACAATATCAGCATTGTCACTGACAGAGTAAAAGATTGCTTTATCATAGAATATATCGTTTTAGGTCCGATGGTAAATCGGTTTATCATTAGCCGGTATTTACAGAGAGAGATCACTTGTTCTTCTCCCGAATGCAAAGAAACCCCTCTTTTGTTGGAAAGAGGGGTTCAAATCGTACAAAATAGTTCAAATTATGTGCTATCTCTTATAGATAATGACCGATATGCTCTCTGCCGGTCCTGCCCTTAAGGGTGAAGTTCTTTAAAAGCCGCATTCTCTTCCTGCACGTGCTGAATGGTTTGTTTCAGCTCTGCAATCGGCAAATCATATCCATACCAGCCGGTATAACAGTCTACTACATACCATTTTCCATCGGGCAGCAGTTCGAACTCCACACGTAAGTCGATCTCCGATTCTTCGTATCCCGCCTCAAACACTTTATGTGCCGGTTCGTTCAGCGTAAACTTAGATACATAAATGCCGCCCTCTTCCTGAGTGATACGTTCTTCTTTCAGCGTTTCACTGTCCAGCAACGGCCACTTTTCCTTCGTAAAAGGGAACGTTTTCTCAGTTTCCCCGTCATCCGCCAATAAAGTAACCGGCGTTTTCAACGGAAACTTGACACGAGTATACTGAAACGCCGCGCTGGAAGTAAACTTATCCAGAAACGACTTGAAATCTTCTCTTGTCTGTGCTGCTTCACTTTCTACTTTCGCCCTGGAGCTATTGCCACAGGAAATAAATGAAATACCTGCCAGCAATGACATGACCATCAAACAGCATGCAAACTTCTTAGCTCTCATAACACGATATAAATTAAGAGTTTAAAATAACACTGCAAAGATAATGACAAGTTCAATATCTTGATACGAATCGGGAAGAAAATAGTTAAACTACTATAAATAATATACTTACCACACCTCATTATTCCGGTATTAAAATACCTTTGTCATAAATCGAAATACTAACTTAAATAAAAACACACCTATGAGACACCCCCACTGTTTTCTCCTGATAGGTCTTTTGCTTTTATGCAGCACACAGACTATCGCTTTCGCCCAATCCGGCACTTATCAGACAATTCCCGAACCTTTGCGAGGCTACTGGCAATTTAAAGCAGACAATGTATCTGACTGGAACGGTCCGCTCATCGGAGAGAATTTCGTAGAGAACTATTACGTCGTTTTCTATGCCGAACAGATAAAACAGGAAGCTGACGGCAGCTACTTCTTCCATTTACGCAATCAGAAAGGAGATACGACGGAATTCCGTATCACACCTACCGGTAATGACGCTGCCACCATCTGGTACAAAGGCTGGAAAGAGCCGAAGAACTGTATCCGCAAGCAAGTCCCCGACCACACGGAACCGCTCACTCCCCTTACATTGCCCGACCGTATTTATCAGAAATGGGTGAAAGGATTATCCGGAAAAGTAATCTACGAATTCACCCGTGACGGAAAACTGCTCTATGACGGAAAAACATGGGATATCTTATCGGCCGGATATTTTCTCAATAAAGAATATCGCCTGCTCGTCAAAAACGGAGAAGCGTACAAACTGCTTTACCTCAGCTTCCCCCTGCCGAAAACAATGAACGTAGCCGCTGAACTGCAAAATGAAAAAGTCTCTCCCATCGCCTCACGCCCTGAAATATATGCTTTCGCCGGATGTTGGATAAATCAAGCGACCGGGGACTGGCGCATCGGATTCTTCGAAGACTTTGCTGTCTACCAATGTCAATTTTGGGATTATGAGTCGATAAACATCCAAAAGAATCGAACCACCATCATCCTAAAAAATGGAACGGAACAACTGAAAGTACGTTTAACTCGTAAAGATGAAACTTCCTGCACCCTGTCTGTCGGAAAAGAAAAGGCACAGACATATGTTCTTTGTAACGACAAGTATCTGCCCGATTATCCGGTAGCTGACACCACTCCTTTCGTAGACAATGGTTATCAAACGGATAGCGTGACTCTCATCGGATACCTGCGTAACCTGCCTTCGACACGTCCTTTCGAGGTTGCTGTGCCGGACATGATCACCGATAGAGAAGAAAAATATACCACCGCCATCGACTCACTGGGAAGATTTACCCTCCGTTTCCCTGTATTGAACAGCCACAACGTGTTCATCGATTGGGGACGTACCACTATCTGGACATCCGTAGAGCCGGGAGAGACCTATTTCCTCTATGTGGACTTCGCTGACAAAAAGAAATTAGTAATGGGAGAAAAGGCACGTATCCTCAACGAACTGCTGGCCCACGAAGGACTCAGTGAATATATCGGCTACGACGAAGGAGAAAAAATGGATAATATGGAATATTTGCAAAAGACGCAGGATATCATCCGTCATAAATCAGAATATCGCGCAAAGATGCTCAATGATCATCCGCTTCTCTCGCACAAGTTCCGCTATTACACAGAACAGGAAATCCGCTACAACGCTGCACGCGACCTAATGCAGCGTCGCTTTTCGGTAGACCGTAACAAACAGGAACATCTGCAACCAGAATTTATGAGTTATGTAGACTCCGCACTATATCCCCGTCCGGTAAAACCTTATACGCTTCTCAGAGATTATGGTTCTTTCCTGCGGGATTACGTCGGATACATAACGGACATTGCTCCCGCTTCTTCGAACAGGTTGACCGTAACTCCTCAAAAGATGGAAATGCTCTATCTTAAATTTGAAAGGGACGGAAAGATTCAGCTATCACAAGAAGAAAAAGACGCATTACACGCCTTCAGTAACTTCGAACAAGAAATTGAAAAAATGAAAGCTGCGAATACGGCTGACTCACTGACAATGGCTGCCTACAACAAAAAGATGGAACCGAGCATCAAAACAATACAGAGCCTCGTAGACAGAGACGAAATTCTCAATGAATATATGATGGGAAACTTACTCGCTAACTCCATCAATCGTACCCTTGCTATCATTGACTCCCTGCAAATGGACGAAAAATTAAAGGAAATACTAAAGACGAATTGCTATTATGAGATGTTGCAGCAGACTCACAAAGAAATGCCGGACAGCCTCATCAATAAATTCAAAGCAGAAGTTTCTAATCCTTCCCTACAGGCTTATGTATTAAACCAACAAGGGGTATACGAAGAAATATCCCACAAGGCCATCGAATATCCCGAAAGCCTGATGCCTAACGAACCTCTGGCAGAGATCACAGACGGAGAACAATTATTCCGCAAAATCATAGAGCCTTATAAAGGGAAAGTGGTTTATCTGGATGTATGGGGCACCTGGTGCGGTCCGTGCAAGGACATGATGCAATATGCAGGAAGTGCCAAGAAGCTGTTTGAGGGAAAAGACGTGATATTCTTGTATCTCTGCAACCATTCCTCGGACAAATCGTGGAAAAACATTATCAAGGAATATGGACTGACCGGCAAAATTGCCGTCCACTATAACCTGCCCGATGAGCAGCAAAGTGCTATTGAGAAGTTTCTGCAGGTCCGCTCCTTCCCCACCTATATATTGATAGACAAGGAAGGAAACATCGTAGACCGTGACGCCCCCAGACCCAACAGGGAAAATGACCTTCTTAATGCAGTCTATAAGTTATTAGAGAAATAAACGACTCATTTCTTCCGCAAATACTCGTATCCGAAACGGCAAAAGAGACATTTCCGTTTATCACAATACTCTTTGCGGAGCTGTATCAATGCCTGGCTATCTGCCGCCGAACCGACCGGTAGCCCGGCATCTCCCCACGACCGGATAATATGATTATTCTCCGCTTTCAACTCTTCCAGAAAACGTCCGGCACGATCACACATCCGCTCATCGGTTCTATGCAGACCATAAGCATATAAGAAAGGAACAACGGTATTAATCACAATCAAGTCCTGCGACCTCTCTCCCATCGATTTCTCTTTCTGCGAAGAAGGCCGGCCGAATATATAATGATTATCCCAATAAGCAGAAGCATGAGTAGACAGTAGTTGACGCACTTCCGGCAAGGTTTCTGCCTCCATCATCTGCGAAAAAAGCTTATCAACTTTCTGATACAAGTAGGCCAACTGTGCTAACCGGATATGGGGAAAGTTTTCCGGACGAAGCCTCAAAAAACGCCATAAACCGGCATCCATCACCTGAGTTATTTCAAACTTCCGTTGCAGATAGCGAAATTCTTTACGAAGCCGGAGACTATACTCATCTTCCTGCTCCTTCTTTAAAAACGCCTCCTCCAGCAAACCGGCCTGCCCGAAGAAAAAAGCCTCTATCTGGAACAGATCATTCCGATGCTTGTCTATCGCCCGGAACGGAAGCAGTCCTGCCCACGTCTCAAAAGCATCGCCATTCAAGCCGAAACCGAAATTACGGGCAAGAGTGATAAAGAAGGCATCTTCCCAATGACGGTCACATCGTTCCAGCCGGTCGGCAATTTGCCTTGCTTTTTGCTCCAGTCGTTCGGTCTGAAGAGCCGTCAGCCAGGAGTGAATCGTTAATTTGGATAAGGACCCTATGATGGAGTAGCAGGCAGGATATTGGTCGGCAATGCAGAGTTCATGATAATGGGTTTGTACATTCTCGGGACAGGTCAATAGCAGTTGGGGGATTTGCTCACCGTTGGAACGGGTTACTTCGGCGTCTGCCTCGGCCACCACATGCAGAATCACAGAATCGTATGTTTTATCATGGTCGTGACCGTGACGGTACCAGTCTGAAGAATGAGTATGTATCTCTATATTTCCCACCCACAATGTACCGTCTATCTTCAGCTTCGCATTAAAAAAGTCGGGACCGGCATCAGGGTTCTGCAGTCCGGAATCGATAATTTCTACCAGTAAGCCTTTGGTGGTTTGCAGTATTTTGAGAGGGAATAATTTATGTTTCCACACATAGTGGAGAAGGTGTTCCATGTTAACAGAAAGTTAATGTGCACTGCAAATGTAATAAAAATCTTATCTTTGCGACTATTATTTTGAATATAAGTCAGAAAACAATGAAAATAGCGTTGATCGGTTATGGAAAAATGGGCAAGGAACTTGAAAAGGCAGCCCTTAGTCGCGGACACGAAATTGTCTGCATTATTGATGTTGATAATCAGGAAGACTTTGAGTCGGAAGCATTCAAGTCCGCTGACGTAGCCATTGAGTTCACCAATCCGATGGTAGCCTACAGCAATTATATGAAAGCTTTCAAAGCCGGAGTCAAATTAGTATCAGGCAGTACAGGATGGATGGCGGAACATGGCGAAGAAATCAAAAAGCTATGTACCGAAGGAGGAAAAACCCTTTTCTGGTCGTCCAACTTCAGTCTTGGAGTAGCCATCTTCTCATCTGTCAACAAGTATCTGGCAAAAATAATGAATCAATTCCCCGGTTATGACGTCACCATGAGCGAGACTCATCATATCCATAAACTGGATGCACCCAGCGGCACTGCCATCACACTGGCTGAAGGCATACTGGAAAACATGGACCGCAAAGACAAATGGGTAAAAGGAACGCTCCTTGCACCGGACGGTACCGTCAGCGGCACCGACGCCTGCGCTTCCAACGAGTTTCCTATCGACTCGATCCGTGAAGGAGAGGTTTTCGGCATTCATACCATCCGCTACGAGTCAGAAGTAGACAGCATTTCCATCACGCACGATGCCAAGAATCGCGGCGGCTTTGTATTGGGAGCCATCCTTGCTGCCGAATACACGGCCCAACATGAGGGATATCTGGGCATGAGTGATTTATTCCCATTCTTAAACGAATAAGGCTTCAAAGCCACTATCAAACGAATATAGATTATGAGACAAGCCACACGCACACAATGGATCAAATGCACCATTGCTATTCTCCTTTATCTCGCCTTCCTCATCTGGGTACGCAGTTGGTGGGGGCTGATTGTCGTTCCTTTCATCTTCGATATTTATATCACCAAGAAAATACCCTGGTCATTCTGGAAGAAATCGAAGAATCCTACCGTTCGTAATGTTATGAGTTGGGTAGATGCCATTGTCTTTGCATTGGTTGCTGTCTACTTTGTCAATATCTACATTTTCCAAAACTATCAGATTCCTTCCTCGTCTTTGGAAAAGTCATTGCTGGTAGGCGACTTCCTGTACGTCAGTAAGATGAGCTACGGGCCACGTGTGCCGAATACGCCGCTTTCCATGCCGTTGGCGCAACATACGCTGCCTATTTTAAATACCAAATCATATATCGAATGGCCTCAGTGGAAATATAAAAGAGTTCCCGGGTTCGGAAAAGTGAAACTCAATGACATTGTTGTCTTCAACTTTCCTGCCGGTGATACGGTAGCGCTCAACAATCAGCAAACAGATTTCTACTCTATAGCCTACGGTGAAGGTCAGCGCCTGTATCCCAAGCAGATAGAGATGGACAGTCTGACACGCCAGCAGCAACGTGCTGTTTACGATTTGTATTATAATGCCGGTCGCCAGCAGATTCTATCGAATCCGCGTGTTTACGGAGAGGTCGTTTATCGTCCGGTAGACCGCCGTGAAAACTATGTAAAACGCTGTGTCGGTCTGCCCGGAGATACGCTGCAGATCGTAGACGGTCAGGTCATGATTGACGGCAAGGCTATCGAGAATCCCGAAAATCTGCAGTTCAACTACTTCGTACAGACCACAGGCCCGTATATCACGGAAGATATGTTCCGTGAATTAGGCATCAGCAAGGCAGACCAGACATTGTATGATGATTCTTCATGGGAAGAAACCTTCAGACAGATCGGACTGGACAATCGGAATGCACAAGGAAAGATGGCTCCTATTTATCATCTTCCGCTGACGAAGAAAATGTACGAAACATTGTCCGGCAACAAAAAGCTCATCAGCAAGATCGTCATGGAACCGGAAGAGTATGCCGGACAGATGTACCCGCTCAACTTACATACCAAATGGAACCGTAACAACTACGGTCCGATCTGGATTCCCGCCAAAGGTGCTGCTATCACTCTGACTGAAGACAACCTGCCTATCTACGAACGTTGTATTGTCGCTTACGAAGGAAATAAGCTGGAGATCAAGCCGGACGGTATTTATATCAACGGCGAGAAAACCGATCAATATACCTTTAAGATGGACTATTACTGGATGATGGGCGACAACCGCCACAATTCTGCGGACTCCCGCTATTGGGGATTCGTTCCTGAAGACCATGTAGTAGGTAAACCTATCGTTGTATGGCTGTCACTTGACAAAGACCGCGGATGGTTTGACGGAAAAATCCGTTGGAACCGCCTCTTCAAGTGGGTAGACTGATAAGGATACAGACGTGATAGAGTGATAAGGTGATAGAAATTGATGAACATTCGTAAATTCAAATGGATATTCGCATTCACCGGAGCAATAGCCGTCGTGCTTCTGCTCCGGGGATTCGCTTTTACATCCTGCCTTATCCCTTCCACCGGTATGGAGAATTCACTTTTTCAGGGTGAACGTATTCTGGTCAACAAATGGAGCTACGGCCTGCGGCTTCCGCTGATGTCGCTGTTCTCATATCACCGCTGGTGCGAGCGATCTGTCCGGAAGCAAGATGTTGTAGTCTTTAATAATCCCGCCGCCATCGGGCAACCGACTATTGACCGAAGAGAAATCTATATCAGCCGTTGTATCGGTACTCCCGGTGATACCCTGCTTGTCGATTCCCTTTTCTCCGTATCCTCTCCCGAAGCGCAACTCAATCCGGACAAGAAAAGGCTCTACACCTATCCCGCTGCCAAAGAGCAGTTGATCACTTCGCTTATGCAAACCCTTTCCATCACCAACGACGGACTAATGGGGAGTAATGACAGTACTCATGTCCGCAGTTTCAGCCGCTATGAATATTACTTACTGGAACAAGCGATCAGCGATCAGAACTGGATTCAGCCTTTGACGGAAAAAAGCGAAAAAGAGCTTAAACCGCTCATCGTTCCCGGCAAAGGGAAAGCACTACGAGTATATCCGTGGAATATCACATTGCTGCGAAATACCCTCGTGATGCACGAAGGCAAACAGGCGGAAATAAAGAATGATACGCTTTATATCGACGGAAAACCCACACAGCATTGTTTTTTTACCAAAGATTACTACTGGATGGCTTCCAACAATAGTGTCAATCTGTCCGATTCACGTCTGTTCGGATTCGTTCCGCAAGACCATATTATCGGGAAAGCATCACTAATCTGGTTCTCTAAAGAAAAAGGAACGGGAATCTTTGACGGATACCGATGGAATCGCTTCTTTCAGTCTGTAAAATAATTCACATGCATAGTTTTCAACATAACATCTGTACATAAAATAATGAGAATAGCTTATTTATCATCTGCCTACCTTGCTCCGGTAGAATATTATACCAAACTATTGGAATATGATAAAATATATGTCGAACAACACGATCATTATATAAAGCAAACCTATCGCAACCGTTGTACGATTGCCGGACCTGACGGCGAACTGGCACTCTCCATTCCAACCGTCAAACCGGATACGCTGAAATGTCCAATGAAGGATATACGTATTTCCGATCACGGTAACTGGCGCCATCTGCATTGGAATGCCATCGAATCAGCCTACAACAGTACTCCTTACTTTGAATATTACAAAGACGACTTCCGCCCTTTCTACGAAAAGAAATACGAGTTTTTAGCCGATTTCAACGAGGAACTCTGCCAGTTGGTCTGTAAGTTGATAGACATTCAGCCTTGCATCGAACGAACTACAGAATATAAAATGGAATTTGCTACAGAAGAAGCGGACTTCCGCGAGATTATTCATCCCAAGAAAGATTTCCGGATAGCTGATCCGGAATTTATTCCGCATCCCTATTACCAGGTATTTGATTCCAAACTCGGTTTTCTCCCTAATTTGAGTATTATTGATCTGCTTTTCAATATGGGACCGGAGAGTTTGTTGGTATTATTGAGGGCATAAAGCTTATGAGCTACTCAAGCAGTATCAATATAAAGTAATTTTATTGATCAATAGAGTTTATCTACCCTTCATTAATTGACTATTATAACCGTTACACTAACATGCCCCCAATTATAATTAGGATGGACTAATTGTAACATCATAATTGTCTAGCTATTAAATTAAAAATCCGATGAAAAGGGATTTAAATAGTCATAATCAGTTATTGCAGAATTAAGACCATTATTACATGCTATTACAAGACTGTTATTTAATCATCATTTTGTTGTCACTCTACTATAGCCAATTGTAACAGCTTTATCACCTTATCTACAAGAATAATTTCATAATAATAATCTTTACAGATACCCATTCATAAACAGTAACAAAAAGGATTCAAATTGAGTTCATTAAAAAAACAATTTTAAATCAAATAGATAAATTCTGTCCTTTTTTGATTTGTATTTTTCCTTCTATCCGCCAGATTATCTCTTTCTTTGCAACAACAAACAATAAAATTATAAAACTTCACTAAAATCAATAATATGAAACATGACACTATCACATTCCATGAGACAGACATATTTATATCCAATCATTCCAAAAACTTATTACTAAAATATTGTGATATCGTAGCGATCACCACAGATAGACCATATATAGCTATTCACACCAAATACGATATCAAGGAGATCTTAATCAATTCCACATTACATGAGATAATCGGACAACTGCCTTGTGTTTTCTTTTTGAGTAATCAATCTACCATTATCAATCTATTTTATCTGAGTGCTTATACACAAAAAGACTCAGAGTATTTATTGTATTTAAATAACGGACAAAAGTATAAAGTTGCGCGTAGAAAAAGAAAAGAATTCAAGGCAAAACTTCTATATTTAAAAGAGAATTGCTCATTGGATTGTGCACGTAAAATAACTTGCAACAATATCTGCCTGATGCAAAGTCAACAAGAAGAATTTAACATTCAACTACCAAATAGCACACAGAATCTAACCAAATAGAATAATTATATGAGAATTATTTGTTTGACAAGAATACATAAACTTACTTGCAAAAAACTTTTTAAGGAACTTTCATCTATTTCGGTTCTTTTATAATAAACGAAAATGATAAAACTTTTTTTAGGAGTTTCATACCTTAAAACAATATTACTAATATGAAAAAGCTCAAAACATAAATTACAACAACACATACTACTTTCACACATAAACATACAAATTAAGAAACTCCGACAACGAGTAATAAAAGCAAAAGTGATGATTAAACCCTTTCCTCATTATCAACAACTAGACTCCATGGACTGTGGTCCATCCTGTTTACGTATGATTGCTAAATACTATGGCCGCAGTTACTCTCTTCAGAATTTAAGAGAAAGAAGTTTTATTACCCGGCAAGGAGTTTCTATGTTAGGTATTAGTGATGCAGCAGAAAGCATCGGTTTTAGAACGCGAGGTGTACGTATCAGTCTGGAACAGCTTATTGAAGATGTCCCTTTGCCCTGTATCCTCCATTGGAACCAAGATCATTTTGTGGTATTATATGGCATAAAAAAGAAAAGAGCTGGAAACATTTTCAAAATCTCCGATCCGGCTGAGGGAAAGTATGAAATGGATACGGTCGGATTCGAGAAATGCTGGATCAGTACCAAGAAAGACGGAAAAGATTCCGGTACAGCTTTGGCATTAGCTCCTACTCCTGATTTCTATGAACGAATTGATGATCAGGAAGAACAGAAAAGAAATTTGTCTTTCTATCTTCGCTATCTATTTCCATACAAATCACATATCTTCCAACTTGTTGTCGGCATGCTGTTGGGAAGTGTTTTCTCACTTATTTTCCCATTTCTTACTCAGGCAATGGTCGATCAAGGTATCGGAAACCATAATCTGAACTTCATCACCCTGATACTTATTGCCCAACTTGTGTTATCACTCACCCAAATGGGAGTCGGATTTATACAAAGCTGGATCAGCCTGCACATGAATACCCGAATAAGCATTACGCTAATCTCGGATTTTCTCGCCAAGTTGATGCGCCTCCCCATCCGCTTTTTCGATGCCAAAAATATCGGAGACATCATGCAACGTATAGGCGATCACGGACGTATTCAATCGTTCATGACCGGTACCACCTTGTCAACTATATTTTCATTCTTCAACTTCTTTATATTTGCCTTCGTAATGGCCTATTACAATCTTACCATATTGACGGTCTTCCTAGTGGGAAACGCATTGTACGTCACTTGGATCTTGTCTTTCATGCGCTATCGCCGCAAATTGGACAATGCCCGTTTTGCTCAGGCTTCTGCCAATCAAAGTAATATGGTACAACTCATCACCGGCATGCAGGAAATCAAGCTGAACAACTGCGAAAAACAACAACGCTGGAAATGGGAATCCATACAAGTAAAACTGTTTAAAATTAGCATACAAGGTACTGCTTTAGGACAAACTCAACAAGTCGGTTCTCTCTTTTTCAGCCAAACGACATCACTTCTAATCTCATACTTGTCGGCTAAAGCTGTCGTAGACGGAGAAATAACATTAGGTATGATGATGTCCATCGGTTATATTATAGGTCAGTTATCCGGTCCAATCGGACAAGTGATCAGTTTCAGCCAGTCATTGCAAGACGCGAAAATCAGTTTGGAGCGATTGAATGAGATTAACAACAAAGAAGATGAGATTGTTACTGTTGAAAGCAAAATAAACACGCTGCCGGAAGATAAAACAATTAAAATGGAAAATGTAAGTTTCAGTTACGATGGTGCAGAAAGGGAGTATGTGCTCGAAAATCTGAATCTGACGATTCCTCAAAACAAAGTAACAGCGATAGTGGGTGCCAGCGGTAGTGGGAAAACTACCATAATAAAACTGCTCTTGGGCTTTTACGAACCGGTGAAAGGAGATATTAAGGTAGGCAGCTATTCCATTAAAGATATCAATCCGCATTTGTGGAGACAAAACACAGGAGCTGTAATGCAAGAAGGATTTCTTTTCTCCGATTCGATAGCAAATAATATAGCACTGAGCGACGAGAATGTTGATCATAAGAAATTATTAAAGGCAGTAGAAACTGCCAATATCAAAGATTTTATTGAATCGCTTCCTCTTAAATATAATAGTAAAATCGGCATGGAAGGAAGTGGTGTCAGCCAAGGGCAAAAGCAGCGTTTATTAATTGCACGCACTATTTATAAAAGCCCCATGTTTATTTTCTTTGATGAGGCGACGAATGCGCTGGATGCCAACAACGAACGAATTATAACAGATAACCTAAAACCGTTTTATGAAGGAAGAACAGTAGTGACTGTTGCACACAGACTTAGTACGGTGCAAAATGCCGACAATATAGTTGTACTGGATAATGGAAAAATAATCGAAGAAGGAACTCATAGAGAACTGACAGAGAAAAAAGGAGCCTATTATACTTTAGTAAAGAACCAGTTAGAATTGGGAGCATAATATTTATGAAGGAAGCAGAAAAAAAGAAAGTAGATGAAATAGAGCTCAGAAGCGAAGACTTCCAAGAGGTTTTGAGCGATATGCCCCCATGGATACTACGTTGGGGCATAACGACTGTTGCTACCATTGTCGTAATATTAATAATCGGCAGCAGTATATTTAAATATCCTGACACGATCACATCTACGATTACCCTTACCAGTAGCAAACCGGCCGCAAATATTGTAGCAAAATCATCCGGTAAGCTTCAAGAGTTGTACGTTGAAGACAACCAAACGGTACAAACGGGAGATTATCTTGCTGTTATAGAGAATCCGGCTAACACTGCCGATATACAATATCTAAAGAAATTCTTGCAGACATATAAGTCATGTCCTGATTCGATCGATTCGTTGCCTATGAAGGAGATGAACCTAGGGAGTTGTCAGTCGTTGTATTCTTCTTACTACTTGACATTATCTCAATATATTCAGTTCAAACAGATTGGGTACTACCAAGATAAAATAGATATGATGAAAAATCGTATCGTAAGAAACGAGAAACACTATCAGGATGTATTGCGTCAGAAAGAGTTAGTGAAAAAGCAATTGGCACTCACATACAAACAATACCAACGAGATTCGATTCTACATCAAAAAGGGGCAGTTTCGGGCAAGGACTTGGAGACAACCAACAACCTATATATAGGTGGACAACTGTCGATGGAGAATATGCTCTCCACACTTGAAAACCTAAGCATGCAACTGGCACAAATGAAAGAAGAACTGTTGGATACGGAGTATCAATACATTGACAAGGAGAGTACACTGATTACCCAACTTAAATCTTTGACCATCCAGTTGCTGACAGAAATACAAGCATGGGAAATAAACTATGTGTTGATTACTCCTATACCCGGAAAAGTAACCTTCACCAATTATTGGATAGAGAACCAGAATATCTTATCCGGTGACATTGCATTTAGTGTTATTCCTTCCTCCAACAATAAATTAATCGGAAAGGCTTTACTTCCTACCGAGCGTTCGGGGAAAGTGAAGGTTGGCCAAAAGGTAAATATTAAATTCAGCAACTACCCAGATAATGAATTTGGTATAGTAAGAGGAATAGTACGGAATATATCTCTTATTTCGGTCAAAGTAGAAACCAAAAATCATTATGTAGTTGAAGTTGAACTACCGGAAGGACTTACCACTACTTATGGTAAAAAACTACCTTTTGTATCAGAAATGGAAGGTCAGGCTGACATTATCACTGATGACCTGTCTTTACTGGAACGTATACTATTACCTATAAAGAAAATACTAACTGAAAGCTTATGAATAAACATGAAGTGCTACAACGTATCGCTAGATATCTAATGTTACACAGTAGTTTTACTGATAAAATAGGACTGTTTGATGGTAAAATGGGAGTCATTCTGTTCTTCATGAATTATGCCAGATATACAGGTTGCAAAAGATATGAAAAATTTGCAGGAGAACTCATTGATGAAATTTATACAGAGATACACATTGATTGTTCCGCAAATTTCGGAAACGGATTGGCGGGCATTGCCTGGGGAATGGAGTATTTAATCAGAAACCACTTCGTAAAGGCAAATCCGGATGAGGTTTTAAAGGAACTGGATAGCCGGATTTTAGAAAGGGATGTCAGAAAGATCAAAGACTTTTCGATAGAAAGCGGACTAAAAGGAATCGCTTATTATGTAATCAACCGTTGCTCAGGAAGAGAGTACCCTTTCATTTTTAAAGATTATATGGTTGATCTGACAGAATCTCTACAAATGAGCGCACAAGACGATAAAGAAAGCTTGGACATTATCAACACTCTACAAACTATCATCAATAAGAATGAAGTTTTCAAAGAAATGGATTTTCTTACCAAATTTATAGCCCATATTCATATAAATAATCCGCTTAATTTTACGAAAGGGAGAAGTTTAGGAATAAGGGGAGGATATGCAGGAATAGGTCTTAAAATGATACAGGAGGAAAGAGTATGACAAAAAAGAAAGTATATATATTCAATAGCAATTCCCGTGCTGCTGTATATGGAATTGGAACTTATATCACTCAATTGACCGATTGCCTGCAAGAGGAAGATATAGAATTTGGTCTTATCCATATCCATGCAGAAGGAGACGAAGTGGCTATAACTGAGAAAGAAGGATACCAACAGATATCTATTCCGACTACTGATTTTAGCAATTTCCAAAGCCGTCAATACTATGCACGGAACATTGCATATTTGCTGAAAGAACTCATTCCTTATGAAAAAGGAGTAGAATACATCTTCCATTTGAACTTTATGAATAACCCTGAATTAGTCAGCAGCCTGAAAAGAATGTTCAAATGTAAAGTCATACTAGTCGCACATTATTCTAATTGGAGTTTTAGTTTATTGGGAGATTATTCCAAACTTCAACAAATATTAGCAAAGAGACCCGGAAAGCGCAACTATAAAGAACAGAGCATCGCAAAAGATGTAAAAGAGGATACCAAAATGATCGCCAAGTGTGACAAATTCGTTTGTATTGCGCAGCACTCTTTGGAGTCATTTGCACATATATGTCGACTTGACCCTAAAAAGATAGTATTAATAAACAATGCTCTGAGAGATTACTATTCTCCTGTAGACGAAAAACAAAAGCGAATCATTAGACAGAAATATCATATTCCGGAAGAAGTTCCACTCCTGATTTTTGCCGGACGGCTAGATGAAGTGAAAGGTATTACTTTTCTCATACACGCATTCAAAAAAGTATTGGAGAGACACACAAACGCCAGGTTATTGATAGCTGGGGATGGAAGTTTTAACCAATGGTTAAAAGAGGCAGAAAACATTTGGCCACAAATAACTTTTACCGGAAGAATAGAGAGAGAGGTATTATATGAACTTTATCAAATAGCAAACATTGGGATCGTGAGTTCCATTTATGAGGAATTTGGATTCGTTGCAATTGAAATGATGATGCATCAGTTACCGATCATTGTATCGGACATAGGAGGATTATCAGAAATAGTAGAAGATGAAATCTCGGGATTAAAAGTGCCCATTGTTCATGATGGAAAACAACGGGTAGTTGATACTAAGGTTTTATCCGCTAAAATAGTACAACTTATAGAGCAGCCCTATCATGCAAAAATTTTAGCAGTAAATGCTCGAAGAAGATTTCTGGAGAAATATGATCTGACGGTTTTCCGACGAAAGATGCTAAATCTCTATCGGGAAACTTAACTCTCGCTGCCGGCAATATATGCTGGTTACTTATAACAAAATACAAACCCTTTTATGACTTTACATATGATATTTAGTTGAGAATTTCACAATTACCGCACTATGTGTGCATCTATTGACAACTAATTATATATTGGTATATCAATTAAACTATCCGTTTTTTGCTGAAAAGATATCGACAAGTATCAAAGAATAAGAAATAAAAGTAGTTGTATTACAATAATTTAAAATTAACGACTTTACAAATTTAATCATGAAGAAACTTAAAAATTTAAGTTTACATCGTCTTGGGCAAGCTGAGATGACAAAGAAAGAGATGAATACTCTGACAGGAGGTGGAGGATTATGTGGTTGCTGGTATCACTGCTATTGTACATGCGGATGTAGATATGCTGGAGCACAAGAAGGTCCTAATGATTCTTATTACGGGGGATCAAGTACAGAAGCCAATAATAGTGCAAACTCTAACAAGTCAGACAATGAGTACGGACAATCAGTATCACAGTTCAATGGAGACACTGGGGGGTATTATATAGGCTATTAGAGCTCTATTCGTAAGGAACTCTCTCTGCAACAACACACTTGCAGAGAGAGATCTTATTTATTATCAACCACTTGAATCATAAACCTAGTTAATAAAAGTGTTTCCATTTCATACCCGTCGATATATCAGTATGAAAGTCAAATATCTTTTGATTAAACTTAATTATACAAAACACATGAAGTATTTAATGATTATAGCGTACATATTAGTAAGTTGCTCTACTAAGTCTACCAATAATTCAACAAAGAATGACGAACAAAATCTAATAGTTATCGATGTAACAAAGAAGCATCCAGAAAAGATTGTGTACGCTCAAGATATCGCCGATATAGAGTATATACCATTAGAAACTAATGATAGTACTTTAATTGATCGAAGAAAACCAGATGTAGTTTCAGAGCAATATATCGTATATCATAATCAGAACGGCCAAGTTTTGGTTTTTAACCGACAAGGAAAAAGATTATATTCTTTCAATCGCACAGGAGGAGGACCTGAAGAATATGATTCAATAGATGAGATAGTTCTGGATGAGAAAAAGAAAGAATTATATATTACAAATTGCGAACTTAATACGAAAATTTATGTCTATTCGATTGATGGAACATTTAAGCGTAAACTGGATTTATTGACAAAACATGCACCAACGTGTTTAATGAATTACGATAAAGATTATTTATTCTGCTATAATTCTTACTGCATGGATACACCAGATAACATATTAATTGAAGACGATATTAAGAAAAGGGATAACCCGTACTTTTTTATTTCAAAACATACAGGAGAAATAACTCCTTTGAAGTACAGCATACCAAACAGAATAGTCAATAGAAGCTATCATGTAAGAAAAGATAAATCAGGAATACAAGGAAGTTTCCAAATCAACATATATCCTTTAATACAAAACACTTCAAATATCATGATTACCGAATTTGCTGATGATACACTTTATTCTTTAAAGAATAAAAAATTATATCCTATAATGATAAAAAAACCGTCTGCGCATAAAATGACTCCTCCGATATTGGTAGGAGTTGATCTTATCACAAATAGATATATTTTCATCAATACTGTTGAAAAGAATCCTAATGAAGGTAGACTGAAACAAACTTCTATGGTTTATGATAAACAATCAGCCGACTTTTATCAACTCAATTTATTGAATAAAGATTGCTCCTATAAACGTTTCATTAATATGTATGGTAGTGAATTGCTTCACAATACAGGTATCAGTTCTATGGGGGCGGAATATTTACTTCAAGACTATAAAGCAGGTAAATTACAAGGAGAATTGAAACAGATTGCATCGAAGCTAAAAGAAGATGATAATCCAATATTAATGTTAATCAAATTTAAGAGATAAAATAATGAAAGAATACAGAAAAATATCCCATTTGGACATAGAATATAGCCTAGCAAACTTAAAACAATTAGTTTTTGAAGTGACAGATGCCTGCAATTTGCGATGTAAATATTGTGCCTATGCAGACTTATATGAGGGTTACGATCAAAGAGAAAATTTGAAATTACCCTTCCAAAAAGCTAAGTTAATTATTGATTATCTTTACGAATATTGGGAAAAAAGATATTGTATTGAAGTTAATGATCCTATCACCATAGGTTTTTATGGAGGAGAACCATTGCTGAATGTACCTTTTATCCAACAGGTTATTAACTATATAGAAAGTCTGAATCCTATCGGCAAGAAGTTCCACTATAATATGACTACTAATGCAATACTTCTGGATAGATATATGGATTTTCTAGCTGAAAATGAGTTTCGTTTATTGATCAGCCTAGATGGAGATGAGAAAGGACAAAGTTACCGCGTAGATACCAAAGGGAAAAATTCATTCGACAAAGTTCTTGCTAATATCCAATTATTACGTTCTAAATATCCTTCATACTTCGAACATTATGTTATGTTCAATTCCGTTTTACACAATCGAAATGAAGTTGAATCTACTTATCGTTTCATTAAAGATAAATTTGGTAAAGAACCCATGATTTCACCATTAAACAACTCCGGTGTTCGTAAAGATAAACTACAAGAATTTTATCAAGCCTACCAAAATGTAGCTACAAGTATACAAAAAGCAAATAATTGCGAAGCACTGAAAAATGAATTATTTATTAAAAGTCCAGAAACAGGCGCACTCGTTAATTACATTTACCACCACACAGGAAATGTATTCAATGATTACAATGATTTATTACTAGGCAGAGAAGGATCTTCATTTCCACCTTCGGGAACTTGCATCCCTTTTTCAAAGAAAATGTTTATAACAGTAAAAGGACGTATTCTTCAATGTGAAAAAATAGATCATGAGTTTGCACTAGGACAGATAACCAATAAAAAAGTTGAACTTAATCTAGAACAAGCAGCCCGACAACATAATAAATATACATTCCGTTATATGAATCAATGTAAAACCTGTGCGGCAAAGCAGTTGTGTACACAATGCGTATATCAAATAGATGACATACATGATAAAACATCTAAATGTTACAGCTATTACTCAGCTACACAACACGAGAAACAAAAAGAGTACTACATGGATCATCTAGATAAGCATCCAGAGCTTTATAACAGAATACTAAAAGAAGTCGTAGTAAGAGGATAAAATTATGAGAAAATATTGGTTGATTTTATACCCAGATACATTCCTTTGGGTAAAACATAATAGAGGATATATCTATAATGCAAAAAACTATGCGAAGATCTATTTTGAAAATAAAGGAGAGTTGGCAGAGTTAACAGAAGTTTTGCTTGATATTAATCGACTGTATAGAGTTGATTTATCGGAAGAGCTCTTGCAAAAGCAGCAAATAAAGGAGTGGGTAGATGATATAATTAAGACAGAAAGTGGTCAGTTGGTGAGAGATAATGGAGTAAATAAACGCCCGGTATCAATAAAGCCTGTACTAAAACTGCAAGATGGAGTGAACTATTACGAATGGGAGCATAAACGCGGAATTGATGGGAATGTCATTAATAACCTTCATAAAATGATATTCCACATCAATGGAAGTGATTATGGAAATATTTCTTATACCAAACAAACAGCATACTATCCTGTACAAACAGATGTTCCACTCAATCGCAAGGATATTACAACTTTTGCCATGAATGCCCGTTCATCAGCTTTTCTTTTGGAATTAGCTTTTGTAGGTGACATAGCATCCTATCCAGCTTTTAAAAAATTATTATCAGACATATTAGATATTGGATACGGTAAGTTATCAGTCTACTGCCTCACTAATGACTTTTTAAGATACATACAGGACAATAAAGATTGGAAAAATGATTCGATTTCTTATACTGTACTTGTATCCGATTATTCAGCAATAGATGAGCATATATCAATCATCAAACAGCTACCTATCTCTTTCATTTTTCTTGTTCGCTCAGAAGAAGATTATGAACATGCGACTTCGTGTATAGAAAGAAATGAGCTAGCAAATATTGAAATAGCACCTATATATACAGAGGATAATTTATCATTTTTTGAGGATAATCTGTACATGGATGAAGAGGATATTTCTGAAATAGAATTATCAAAACGTGAAGTATTTGTTCGCCAAAAACTTAATATTTTCTCATTTGGCAATTTAATTATTTTACCTGATGATAAAATATATGCAAATTTGAATGCTCCTTCTATAGGAAATATAAAAGAAACTCCACATAGCATTGTTTATCGTGAACTAACTGAAGGAAAGTCATGGCTTAAAATTCGTAATGAACAACCCTGCTGTGATTGCATTTACCAATGGCTTTGCCCTTCACCCTCCAATTATGAGGCAGTAATAGGTAAACCCAATTTATGTTTTATAGAGAATATACCATAAGCATAAATTAGAAAAATGGGGGGATGGAACTTTCACATCCCCCTAGTCTTTTCCCTGATAACATCCCGGAAAAATGATATTAACGCAGGAAGATGATAATCAAAGCTAAATTCATACCGATGTTTGAGTATGTTCTCCTGCAAAATAGCCATCCTTTTTTTATCTTTCAACTGACGACATAAATCATCTGCATCTTTAAAGAATATACCCACATCTTTCTTTTGAGCAATGGTCTGCATTGCAACAAGATGATCTGAATTATCTTTCTGAATCATGGGTAGACCTGCCATAGCCAAGGTAGTTAGTCTGGCAGGAATATTTAAATCATTCCAATTAGCATTTAACACATTACCACCATTTTCGCTTTCAAAGCAATGCAACCATCCTGCATCGTATTGGGAGAATTCGGTCAACCAGTTTTCAGGTGCACAATGTGGATGCAAATGAAGATGCTGAGGCGCTAACTCTTGCAAAAAACGAAGATATCCCATTCGCTGATTATGAAAATTCTCCGTATAGATATGGAGATGGATACTTTCACGAGCCATGGTAGTAATCAGTTCATCATTAATTCCTACATTTCTTCCAGGAAGTACCGTATGTATCTCGTTATCTGTTTCTGAAAGCCGTTTAGACAACGCACCGTCAAAATAGTCCTTCTTTGGAAGATCCCCATCCAGAATAAAAGTCTGCTTCATGCCCGGAATAAATTGTTCAAACCAAGCTTTTACTTCCTCATTAATGAAGATCTTACCATCTGCATGGCTATATAAGTATACCAGTTCTTTCCATTTTCCCTCTCGGATAGCATGAAAGGAGCTCTCCTTAAAATGCCAGACGAAAGGAATATCCGGAAAGTTCTTGCAAACTTCATAAGCCAAAGGAATAGCGCCAAAATTTAATAAAGCGTAGATGATATCCGGTTTTATCTCTTTTATCTTATTTTGGTAATCATCATACGGAATATCTGTGACATTACCGAAAGGAAGAGGTCCTACGGTAGTACTACAGTAAGTTGGTCTCTGCATCCATAAGCCATATAGCTGATGTCCGGCTTCTTCAAAGGCATAAATTCGATCCGGATTGAAAGCCAATTCTCCTACCATTAAAATCTTGAGACAATCTTTTGACGGTACTGTCTCATGCCTGAAGTTTTTGTAAATTTCTTCTTCATCGGTAAATTTATAATCTGATACATGAATCTTTATAGGTCCCCGCACATGATAGAAACTTCGATAAGGGTTAATTCCTCCACCATATTTTTCGCTGATAATCTTGTGTCGCTGATTGGGATGATTGGTCCAATAAGCGCTTATTTTATTGGTAGGAATAAAAGCGCCCTTATCAACCAAGCGACACCAAAACATCCGATATAGGTCGTCCGTCACCCATTCATCTCTTTCCACCCAACGGTCTTCCGTTTTTCGATGCGCTGTCTGTGCTAGCTGTAGACTATACCCTTCTCTCACGCCCAAGGTTTGATAATCGGAAGAATAAACTACCGTATCATTCAAGTCATACCGCATCCCACTATAAACCAACACAATATCTCCCGACTCTTCAAAACGTTCCTTCAGATCTTGCAAATGATTGACATAGTAGAAGTCATCAGAGGGAAGGTAGGCTATGTATGAATATCGGGCAACAGCAAGTCCCTGATTAATAGCATGTCCCATTCCTTTATTCGTCTGATTACGAATATAAGCGATATTGTTATACGTTTCAAGATAGTCCTTTACGTTCTCTTCCGTACCGTCTGTACATCCATCGTCTACAATAATCAATTCCCATGATGCATAAGTCTGCTCGATCACACTCAAAATAGCACGCCTGATAAACTCACTTTGGTTGTAAGTAGGCATTATAATGGAAAATCCGTCTACATGATATTCTTTATTCATCTTTACTTCTTTTTATTTATCAAACACAATCCCAATGGCAACAGAATTTCTTTCGCATCTTCTGTTTCAAAGTCAAAATGCAAGAGGAATTCATCTAGTTTACTATCTTCTTCTCCAATAGAATCAGCAAATAGGAATTGCTGCCACAAAAACTTTTTATAGGCGACTAAATTCCATTGACTACTATTGGCTATTTCTTTCAGGTTTGCTACTGCTTCTTCTTTTAAATCAGTTGAATGGGGTATCTGTTTCAATAAGCTTAAAAGAATAGATACATCACCACGTGAATCATTTTTCATTTTCTCATGGCTGATCAGGTAACTAAGGATCTCATGAATAAGTGGGTCAACATCTTGGTGGCAGACATTCATTCGTTTAAGTCCAAGAAGAAAGTAAAGCATTGAATTGATAAGATCCAACGTTTTACTCTTTTTGATTGAGAAATGACTTTTGCAAGTTTCTATCAAGATAGAGAGGTAGTTGTCATAGGGAACTGAGACCGGGGTTTCCTCCAGTTTAGATAACAGATAAATTGCAGGTGACAAAAAAGTGAAAGTACTGCTTATATCAATAAATTCCCAGTCTTCGGTAAACAGATAATTCTCCAGTTCATCCAGTACCTCTTCATCCGCATCTACAAAAGAATTTTGAATAGCATAATTAACGCCCCAACCGATTCCACTCAATCCGGACTCCAGACTGGTGTCTTTCATCCTTTCTACATCGCATACAATCTCCTCTAATAAGAGATCCGCCATATCATTATAGGATTTTATACCGGTCATTCTTGAAAGTTCGTAATAAAACAAAGTTCTCCCCATTTTTCCACCCATCAATCCCGATTCTTTCCCTGATTGAGGGCTCATGCTTATAAGATTAGCAATTTTCAAAATTGTTTTGTTCATGTGCTTTTACAAAGTTTAAAGATCAAGTTTTCAAATATAGTTAAAACAAACGAGGATCAAAAGAAAACAATCAGAAAAAAATAGTATATCCATAAAATAGAATATAAAAAATAATTGATTATATTTGGAGCACAAATAAAACTTTTATCAAGCATACATGAAAACACCAATACCCAAAATCATCCACCAGATATGGTCGGGAGTTGACGAACCATTACCTGAGTATTTCAGTGTATTAGGCGAAACGTGGAAAAAGTATCATCCGGACTGGAGATATGAATTCTGGGACAATGATCGAATGAACTCTTTTGTTCAACAAAACTATCCCGACTACTGGGAAGTATATAGCAATTTTCAATACAACGTACAGCGATGGGATGCAATTCGTTATCTTATTTTAGATAAGATCGGTGGAATGTATGTCGATTTCGATGCGGAATGCTTATCTTCACACAATACTTTGTTAGCCGATAAAACCTGTTGTTTCTCAATGGAACCCGAGGCGCATGGTAAAGTATTTAATAAGGAATTATATTTCAATAATGCTTTAATGGCTAGCATTCCCAACCATCCGTTCATAAAAACAATCATAGAAAATGTATTTCAATACAAAAGATCCTCCAGAGAGCTATTATGGGGAGAAAAGATTTTGGAAATTCTGAATACGACCGGACCTCTTCTGCTAGTTAAGCTATACGAAGAATATCCCGACAAAGAAAGTATTTATCTGATTCCCGCCAAATACGTTAGTCCGTTCACTGACAAAGAGATCAAACTGTTAAGACAAGGATATGAATCGGATGAATTAGAGAACAAACTGGAAGAAGCATACTCTATACATTACTTCTTTAATGGATGGGTTTAAACTAAAAAGAATATGGGAAAAAAAATACCTTCTATCATCCACCAGATATGGTCAGGAGTAGATGGACCATTGCCGGAACACTTTAGAGTATTAGGTGAAACATGGAAAAGGGACTATCCGAACTGGGAGTATAAACTTTGGGATAACCGGATGATGAATGAATTCATTCAAGAGTTTTATCCTCAGTATTGGGATATTTATAACCAATTCCCTTATAATGTCCAGCGATGGGATGCAATACGTTACCTTATCTTAAATAAGATCGGAGGCATGTATGTCGATTTCGACTATGAATCCATCGAACCGATAGACGAACTGATAAAGGATAAAACTTGCTGCTTTGCTCTTGAACCGAAATCACATTGCAAGGTTTTCAAACGTGAAATTGGTCAGGTATTCAATAATGCCTTAATGTTGTGCGAATCGGGACATCCATTTATGCAGAAAATCGTGGAAACGGTATTCACCGAAGAAATGGTAAACTATAAGGCATCCAAGGATCTTTGCGTTTATAACACAACGGGACCATGGATACTTATCGATTTATATGATAGCTTATCGGAACAGGAGAAGAACGAGGTTTATTTAATTCCCGCCAAGTATGTTACTCCATTCGATCTGGTTCAAGCCCAAAGGTTTAGATATGGAGAGATGAGTGAGGAATTGGAAGATTGTCTGGAAGAGGCATTTGCCGTTCACTATTTTTTTGGCAACTGGAGATAATATATTCAAAATCAGTAGTAAAACACAAACATGAGACAATACGATTACCTAATCATTGGAGCAGGTTTATTTGGTTCTGTAATGGCTGAACAACTTGTCCGACAAGGGAAAAGATGTCTTGTGATAGACAAGCGCAGTCATGTTGGAGGTAATATTTATACTAGTAATGTGAATGGAATTACAGTACATCAATATGGAGCACACATATTCCATACCAACGATAAGGAAGTATGGGAGTATATAAATTCATTTTCAGACTTTAACCGATATACGAACTCGCCTATAGCTAATTATAAAGGCAAATTGTACAACTTGCCTTTCAATATGAATACTTTCTATCAGATTTGGGGAGTAACCACACCACAAGAAGCGCAATGTAAAATTGAACAGCAAAGGACGCAATCGGATATAGAGCCTGTGAACTTGGAAGAGCAGGCTATATCTTTGGTAGGAAGAGACATCTACGAAATCTTAATCAAAGGATATACAGAAAAACAATGGGGAAAGAAAGCTACGGAACTACCACCTTCCATTATCAAGCGAATTCCAGTTCGTTTCGTATTTGACAATAATTATTTTAATGATGTCTATCAGGGCATTCCCAAACAGGGATATACTTCTATCATAAAAAAAATGTTATTGGGAAGTGATGTGATATTGAATACAGATTATTTTGAACGTAAGGATTACTTTGACAGTATTGCTCATACCGTTATATATACAGGTGAGGTTGATAGATATTTCAATTATTGCTATGGGAAATTAGAATATCGTAGCCTATTGTTTGAGACAATTTTTCTTAAAGGGATTGCCAACTATCAAGGTAATGCTGTTGTTAATTATACAGACTGTGAAACTCCTTATACTCGAATTATAGAACATAAACATTTTGAGTTCGGAAATCAATCGGATACAATGATAACTAAAGAATTTCCATTTGCTTTCTCAAAAGACTCTGAACCGTACTATCCTATAAACGATGAGCGCAATAACTACTTATATAGTAGATATGCAAGACTTGTCCGACAAGAAAAAAATGTATATTTTGGAGGACGATTAGCTGAATATAAGTATTATAATATGGATCAGGTGATAAGAGCAGCATTAAATCTAAATAGGATTATTCTCTCAATAAGTTAATAAATACAGCATTGTAGCAACCTCCAACAGTTGCTCTGCCATTAGTTGATCCTGATGGCAACAGATAAATAACACTATAAAAGCCAGACAAAGACATCAAACGTCCTGACACTACGTATCTTATCATATATCCCGGTAAGGTTAACAGGCGGACAAGCCTTGATTAATATCTTTTGTCCGCTTCCTGTTTTCGTTCCACGTACGTAAACCGTTGGGACTGCGTACGTGATCCCATCGGTTCACGTACATGAACTCATGGGATTACAGACGTGAAACGAAGAAATGTAACGACCGTAATACATTAATCTAACGTTGAAAACAGCTTAATAAACGTAGCACAGACCATTAAATGAACCGTCTTACCTGAATCAGGAAGGCAGAATCTCTTATGTAAGGTGACAATAGAAAAGTTGTTTTTCTCTATTATCACCCTATTGTCACCACCTATTGTCACCCTTATCACGCTAAATTCCAGCACATTAAGCCTGGAAAGTGACAAGTGACAATAAGAATAACGTTTTAACTCTAGTTGAAAGAGGCACATTCTATATCACTACAATTCATCATTGATTGAAGTTTATCACAGTAAAATCAAGCTAAGAAGCCTTATTTCTAACCACAAACAAGACTCGTTTCAAAGAAAAAGGAGAATGTTGTGACTCTCTCTTTTATAAGATAACAACATTCTCCCAGCAATCTGTTTTACCGGGGAAGGACCCCAGTTTTACCAAACGGATACCTATCTCAACTCAAATGGTACAATTCCTTTAATGTCTCTGGATGATGTTCCGATGACTGCTTCAAACTTACCCGGTTCTGCCATCCACTCGTGTTTGACATCATCGAAGAAGCTCAGGGCTTTTTTATCAATCGTCAGCGTTACAGCCTTCTCCTCACCCGGAGCCAGTTTTACTTTCTTGAAGCCTTTCAGTTCCTTGACCGGACGAGGCAGAGAGGATTTCTTATCGCTGACATAAAGCTGGATAACTTCCTGACCTTCACGAGTACCTGTATTCTTTACGTTGATCGTGAAAGAGATGGTATCATCGGCAGTCATCACCTTTTTGTCAGCCGAAGGTTTCCCGTAAGCGAAAGTAGTATAGCTCAATCCGTGTCCGAACGGGAAAAGCGGTTTGATCTTTTCTTTGTCTGCCCAGCGATAGCCTACAAAAATATCTTCACGATAGATTTCGTTTATGGTATCACCATTGTTCTTGGAGTGTGCCAGTTCTTCTTTATTCCCCGGATATTCACCCAGTGTATGTGCGCCTACGTCTTCCAGTCTTGCAGGAAAAGTAAAAGGAAGTTTCCCCGACGGATTAGCATCTCCTAGCAGTACCGAAGCAAGAGCTGTTCCGGCTTCCGAACCTAAGAACCAACCCTGAACAATAGCGGGCACTTCATTTACCCAAGGCATGGCAACCGCATTACCGGAGATATTTACGACAATCAAGTTCTTATTTACTTTTGCCAACTCGCCAATCACTCTGTCCTGCGCATACGGCAACCCAAGGGATGCACGGTCCGAATCTTCGCAATCCTGATGATTGCTCTTGTTCAGTCCACCGAAGAAAATTACGTAATCCGCATCTTTAGACACTTCTACAGCCTCAGCAAGAAGTTCATCCTCCGAACGGTCGTCTTTCAAATCTTGTCCGGTCTGTACTCCATTATATTCCCCTGTCGGGTCACCAACGTATCCACGGGCATACAAAACTTCCGCCTGTGAACCTACGCGGTTCTTCAAGCCGTCCAAAGGAGATATCTCATATTTCACTTTCAGAGAAGAACTACCACCGCCTACAGTCATCATCTTAATGGCGTTTTCACCGATAACAGCAATCTTCCTGGCTTTCTTCAAGTCAATAGGCAATACATTATCCTTATTCTGTAACAGTACAATTCCTTCTTCACCGATTTTGCGTCCGGCTTGTCCATGCTCGGGCGAAGCCAGAGAACCGAAAGGTTTATACGGGTTCATCGAAGTGCGGAAGATTAGACGGAGGATATTACTCACTTTTTCGTCCAGTTCTTTGGTTCCGACTGTGCCGTCCTGGATCAGTTTCAGGTAAGGATGTGCCAAATAGTAATTGTCATAAGCATTCCTTGTCCCGGCAGAAAGTCCGTTTGTCCATGAACCGAACTCCATATCCAAACCATTCGAAATGGCTTGGAAAGTATCATGTACTCCGCCCCAATCTGAAACGACGACACCATCAAAGCCCCATTCCTTACGCAGAATATCTTGCAGTAATCGCTTATTATGGCACGCATGCTGAGTCTTATAGAGCTTACCGGAGTCGGTATCTTCACTAAACGAATAAAGGTTGTAAGCTCCCATTATTGCCCAAGCACCACCTTCCTGAACGGCCGCTTTGAAAGCCGGAAGATAAATCTCATAAAGAGCACGGTCGCTCAAATGAACATTGGTGGTGTGACGGTTGAACTCCTGATTGTTTAATGCGTAATGCTTCACACAAGCAGCAACACCGTTTTCCTGTACTCCCTTAATATAAGGAACTACCATCATGGAAGACAGGTACGGATCTTCGCCCATATATTCAAAATTACGCCCATTCAACGGGGTACGGTAGATGTTGACACCGGGCCCCAGGAGAATATCTTTTTTCCGGTAACGGGCTTCTTCGCCAATGCTCTTCCCATAAAGATAAGACATTTCGGGATTCCATGTTGCAGAAAGGCAAGTCAATGCAGGATAGGCTATACAGGAATCGTTTGTCCATCCTGCCTGATCCCACTCATCCCATAATACTTCGGGACGGATGCCGTGAGGGCCATCGGTTGCCCATACTTCGGGAATCCCTAAGCGGGGGACTCCCGGTGAACTAAATTTAGACTGCGCATGAGTCATCTTCACCTTCTCTTCAAGTGTCATACGGCTCAGCGCATCTTTCACCCGTTCTTCGATAGGCTTGCTCGTGTCCAGATATACTGGTGTCTGCGCCATATTCATAGTCGGTAAAACGGCGGCTATAGACAAGCCAAGTAACGTTGCTTTAAATTTCATGTTCATAAATGATTTCTGTATTTTTACTTCTTCACAACAGAAAGAATTCCTTTATCTATCCCCTGAGTGAAATCTAACGTAAACACATAAGTAACTCCCTGTTCTAACGGAGAGGCCAATACAAGATTTTCCTCATCAACATTGAATAAGTTCCGGGTAGCCTGATCCATTTGCAGGTTCTTTTGATGAAATTGCTGATCCCAAGACTTTCCACCCAGATATTTAACACTGATATAATCGTATCGTATGCGTTCACCAATAACCGTACTGCCTTCAGCACCAGTCTTCCCAGTAAACTGATAAACTTTCGGACTGATTTCCGCCACACAATAAGCAGTCGAAAAGTCCCAGTTAAATTCGTCCTTAATAGACGGAGAGCCCATACCATAGCCCAACAACCATACGGCACCATGCCCGTCAGCATCCAGTCCGGCTTCACTATTGCCATTCATACGTACTACTGCAAAGTATTTACGTGTAGCATTTACCATCACCCTGTAGCTACCGGCAACCGGCAAGAACTTCAAGTGATTATCTCCGGTCTTCACCAGATAATCCGGATCAACATACCAATCATTTAGATCTTCGATGCCACCTATTTCGAGTGTCTGGTTCTGCGTCAAAGACATCTGCAATTGATACATATCGGAACTGCCTTCTTCCAGCTTCATTCCATTGATTGTAATGTCCGGTCGCGGCAAGTCTACCTGTCCTACTTTCTCTACAGTCAGTACTGCTTTGGTATTACCTTTCGTTACATCTACCGTAAACTTATAAACACCACCTCTCTCAAATTTCTGACCTTCCTGCAACTTCAAGTTACCCGACTCTGTTATTTCAACAAGGTCGCTTGTAGTAGAGATGGCATCTCCCTTAAATTCACCATTATCCCACTTGTTTATGTGGAAGAATTTAAAGTCAATATCACTTGTTTTCATAGTCACACCGGCAGTAAACGTAAGCTGATACTTCTTTGCCGTAAGTTGCGGCATACACAAACCATTCTCCGGCGTCCATCCCACTTCGTACAAAGATACCGACGGCTTGCCAATTCCATTTCCGATAGCCCAGATAGCTCCTGTTCCGTCATCCTGCAATTTAGCTGCTTCACCGTCTTTTAAAGCTATGACAGAGAAGTACTGTCTCTTACCGTTTGCTGTAATCTGATAGCTTCCGTCAATCGGCAGGAACTTCAGTGTTCCATCCTCCTGCTTTTCAAAGAAGTCCGGATCAATCCACCATTTATCATAAGCAGGCACTCCTTCGAACGTCAGAATGTCATTCTGCTTTAACGACAATTTAACAGCATATACATCGTTTTCTACCAGTTCCATTTCTTTTCCGTTCAACAATAATTTGGCAAACGGACTCGCTTCATAGTTGAAAGTATTAAACTGAATCGTATAATTGCCCGGCTCTGTATTGGAGAACGGGATAGACGTAGTAGAGCCTACTGCAATCGTATTGTCTTCCCAGCCAAAAGTTAGCTCGTTGCCGTGCTCCCCTACTTTCGGAGTTTTGATATACACTTTCATCTTCTGCGAAAAGTCTCCCGATACGCTATAATGATACATCGATTGCCTGTCCATCCGGTACTCCTGCCCTTCTTCATCTACCAGGGTCAGATAAGGAAAGTCCGGGCGTGCCAACGTAAGTTCCGTTTCCTGTTCCGTCGTAGTAAAGTGAATATTCTGAAGGATATACTTCAATGTCGCCTTTCCGTTAGGAATATTAGCATAATAAGGAATATAAATCTTTCCGGTATAGTCGCTTCCACTTGTCTTTGTTCGGATCACCGTTTCAGATACCTGTTCTTCTCCATAGAAAAGCTGCGCTTTCAAAGTAGAAAGAGGAACGTCTACATCCGAAGCCTTGATCGTAAACGGAAGGCTGTCGCCGAAAAGGGCATCCGCATTCTCCGCCTTGATCTCCATACTCGGATTACCGGGAAGGAACTCGTCATCATTACAGGAATTCATGGATAAGATTCCCGCCAATGCCAATGTTATATAGATACTTTTTTTCATTGTCTTTATACTTTTAAGGTTCTTACTTTGACTTTGCCCAACGGTATGAAGTTACTGATTTACCGGGAACGTCATAAGCAAAATGACGTTGGCCGTCGCTGACAGTTATCTTCTTCGACTTCTCATTGTTGTTTATCAGAACAAAGGCATACGTTCCGTCCGTATTTTCGAAAGCAGAACAGGTAATACCGTTGTCCGTATAACCGGTAGTGGCGATACGCACAGCTCCCGGCTTCACAACACTTGAAAGATGAGCAATGATATAGTAGTGAGAGTTACGTATGATTGTCTTATAATCACTGTTATTGATATCTACCGCACCATAGCAAGTCTGACAACCACCTTCACGATTCGGACCACGGTCGTTATCGAGCATCAGATTCCAGACAATTACGCCCTTACACCAATTATTGATTGTTCCCAATGCTACCTCTTCCATATCTTCCATCAGACGCTTCGACAAGTCACGTCCGCTGTTCCATGTGCCGATAGAAGTTTCTGTAAACAGAAGTTCTTTCTCAGGATATGCCTGATGTATATTCAGCAATTCTTCACGGTTGCCGCCATAGTTATGGTAAGCAGCACCTGCCAGATACTGAGAAGCAGCAGCATCTTCGTAAATCTTGCCCGGATAGTTCTTCTGCGATTCGATATTGTCATAATTGTAGTTATGGTCGAAAGCATAAATCTTGGTAGACAGTCCGGCAGCTTTCATCTGAGGACCGAGCGCTGTTTTCACGAAGTCTCTTTGTTCTTCCCATTCCATATAGAGCGAAGCGGAGTTGCCACGGTTCAAAGGTTCATTTTGCGGAGTTACTGCATAAATGTCAATGCCTTCGGCTTTAAATGCCTGTATCCATTTCACAAAATAAGTAGCATAATCCTGATAATAATCCGGGTTCAATTGTCCGTTCGTCCACGAATCCAATGGTGTACGGTCTGTCAGGCTTTTCACTTTCATCCATTTCGGACAGGTCCAAGGAGCGGCAATTACCTTGATAGAAGAGTTAATGGCCAGAATCTCTTTCAGGATCGGAAGGATATAGTCCTTTTCTTCGCTCTGCAAAGCAAAGTTTTCGATCCCTTTCGTATCACAGCAGGTATATTCGCTTAACGAGAAGTCCGAACAACCGATGGAAATACGGATGTAACTGAATCCGAAACCATCTTTGTCGGAGAATGTTTCCGTCAGGAAAGCATGACGGTCAGCCGGTTTCATCAGTAACAGGTTGTAACAGGTAGAACCTGTGATAGCTGCTCCGAAACCATCCATCGTCTGGTACTGTTCCGCAGGATTCAAAGTTATTGTGGTCGGAGCCAGATTGTCTTTCGGGCTGAAGTTTACCGCATCACGGGTCAAATCACGGGTCAGACTGCTGGTTGTCGTATAAATGGCTACATCTCCGGTGGGGACAGGTACTACCGGTTTTTCCGCATCATCACTATTGCTACAAGCCGCTAATATGGTGAAGCATCCTAAAAAGGTCAGTGCTATATTTCTCATGTTTATCATAATCGTTAGTTTCTTTTTCTATTTAAATACATTATAAGTGATGTTATCTCCGGCTCTATCAATATCCGGGGTTCTGTTCAATCTTGTCATTGGCATCGATTACCGATTGTGGGATAGGCAGGCGATAAGAGTTCTTGTCAAAGGCGTAAACCTGTGACTTGCGACCTGAATCTTTCGCATATACGGCGTTCATCACCTCTTCTACCTTATCCAGACGAACCAGATCAAACCAGCGTTGTCCTTCGAATGCCAGTTCCAGCCGACGTTCGTTGAGCAATGCGGTAATCATCGCATCCCGGTCTTTACGTACGGATGAAGACAATTCGCCCAATCCGGCACGTTCACGCACTTCGTCGATGATCTTAGCTGCCGCTTCCAGATCCGGCGTATCCTGCATGATCAATGCTTCTGCCTTCAATAACAGCACATCAGCATAGCGGTATTTAATAATGCTGCTATTAGCCGAACGGCATTTGTACATGAAAGGATAATTGTCCGACGGATAATAGTTGCTCCAATTACAATCATAGTAAACTACGGATTCCTGAAAGCGAATCTGATCTCCTTCTTTCTTGAAAGCATTGATCAAATCACGTGACGGAGTTACCCATTTTGCCCAAGTGAAGTTATTATTCCAGTTTACAAGGTCACGTCCGAACATCCATGTACACCAGTTACCCGAACCGGGAGTAAACTGAGCTTCCAGTATAGATTCTTTAGTATTACGGGCTTTTGCATCCGTTCCGGCAGCATTCATGCCGAACAAATCGCTAAAGTCCTTCACAAGCTCAAAACCATCAGCCTTCACCTCGTCACAGTAACGGATTACTTTTGAATAGTCACGCAACGGTTTCTCTGCATAGATCTTTGCAAGAAGAGTACGGGCTACGGATTTTGTAAACAGAGTTTTGTTGCCTGCCGTATTATCCGGCGCATGCTGGATGGCAGCCAGCAAATCTTTCTCTATCTGCTGATAAGCTTCCAGTTCTGTGTTTTGTGCCGGGAAATATTGTTCATACACATCTTCGATATTTTCTGAAGTAATATCATCAGCTACTGTTGTAATAACCGGGAAATCCCCCCACAGACGTACCATATCGAACATGACCATGGCACGGAATATCATTGCTTCCGCCTTATACTGCGCACGTTCGGCAGTAGTCAAAGAGTTATCGGTCACCAAGTCAATATTACATATCAATTTATTGGCACGGGCAACGTCTTCCAGATAACGGTTCCAGTCACGTTCGAGCACAGAGTTGGAACCTTCGATGGAATTGTTCTCAAACGGAAGTACCTCAGCTCCCGTAGTTCCTGCGTACGCATTATCCGCATGCGAATCTGATATGAGCAACAAGTCCACATACCAGTGTTCCTGACGGTCGCGCATTTGATTGTAGATAGTCGTCAGGTGACTTTCTACAGCCGCTTTATCTTTAAATACCACCTTTGTACCGGTATCCGTCACACCTTCGGTCACATCCGAATAAGTATCGATCGGATCGTAATTCAGTGAGCAGGAAGAAAGTCCGAACAGCAAACCGGAAGTGAGTCCATAAAATATATATCTTAGTTTCATAGTCTTTCCTTTCATTAGAATTCAACATTAATACCAAACACGTATGATCTAGAATGCGGGTATGTACCCCAGTCGATGCCTTGCACCGTACCGCTGTTGCCCCATTGGTTTACTTCCGGATCCATGCCGGAGTAGCTTGTCCATGTCAGCAGATTGGTAGCGGTAAAGTAAGGTTGCAGACGGGTGATTCCCCATTTCTGCAGTAATTTGCCCTTAAAGTTGTACGACAAGGAAACGTCTTTCAATCTCAGGTAACTGCCATCTTCAATAAAGTAAGTAGAGTTCAGCAACTTGAAATTAGCTTTCGGCACATTGGTTATCTGTCCGGGTATCTTCCAGCGGTTCAGTACTTTGGTAGACTGATTCTTTCCATCGTACATCCCTTCTGTTTCTATACGGGAAGCATTGAAGATATCATTTCCATAAGAGCCTTGGATAAACACACTCAAATTAAATCCTTTCCATGAGAAAGTGTTGGTCAGACCATAAGTAAAGTCCGGATTCGGGTCGCCGATATAAGTACGGTCGGAAGTCGAGATTTTACCATCACCACTCAGGTCACGATACATTAATTCACCTGTCTCAGGATCTACACCGTCACTGATATATCCGTAAAAGCCTCCTAAAGCACGTCCCGGCTCATTACGCACTACATAATCGTTGACTACATCCGCAGTTTTGGCATCATAGTACACTTTCTGCAATTCAAGTTTCGTCAATTTGTTCCGGTTGAAGGAAATATTGAAGTCCGTATCCCAGGTAAATGCTCCCCCCCGGAAGTTCTTCGAACTAATGGTAAGCTCAAAACCTTTATTAGTCATTTCACCTTCATTACGGGCGATAGAAGTAGCTGCGGCAGCACCGGCAGGCAGTGATACGTTCATCAGCATGTTCTTGGTCTTCTTGTAATAGTAGTCCATGTTAAAAGTCAAACGTCCATTCAATACTGTCAGGTCCAGACCAATATTGGTCTGAGTAGTCGTTTCCCAAGTAAGGTCAGACGTACGTAAATTGGCCTGGCTGATAGTCGGTACCGCATTCGCATAATCTGTTGTATCACCTTCAGCCGCTACCTTAAACCATTCAATACGACCGATATTATAACGTTGCAAATAAGCATAGTCACCAATACCAGACTGATTACCTGTCTGTCCCCAGCCTCCACGTATTTTAAAATCATCAATCCACGTCAGATCAGCCATAAACTTCTCGGAAGATACACGCCAGGCAGCTGAGAACGATGGGAATACCCCCCAACGATGATCAGGATGCAACTTAGAAGAACCGTCGGCACGCAGGTTAGCCGTCAACAGGTACTTACTATCAAAATTGTAAGCTACACGTCCGAAAAATGACATAATTCCCCATTGAGAAGCACCTGTACCGGTATTATCCCAGGCAATCTTGTTCGCGGCATTCAAGGTCTGTATCAGATCATTGCGGTAGTGTGAACCGTTTATCCAGCTGTTAGAGTAGTCTGAATCCGTCCACGATGACCCTGCCATTACCTCCAGGCCATGTCTCTTGAAGTTCTTATTGTAAGTAAATACATTGTCGAATGTCAATACCGTATTCATATTCCGGTTGTCGGAGGCTTCACCATACTGGTTACGTCCCCAGGCAGTAGAAATCGGATCAAGAAAAGTAGTATTTACAGCATTGCGACGGTCAAGTGTTAGAGTTGATTTAAACTTCAACTCCGGCAGCAAGGTAAGCAACACGTTGCCCGATGCCAGCAAACGGTTTTCCTTATCTTTATTATTCTTTGCACGTGCCATGTTCTCCAACGGGTTGGTGATATTTCCAACTCCATAGAAGTTATTGTAATACTGGTTCGGATTTAAAGCATCCCAGATCGGAGCATATGTCGGCGTATTGATAACAGCCAATACAACGCCACCACGATTCGCTCCTGTTCCCATCGCTCCCCCTCCGTTACTGGTATAGTCCGAGTAGGAGATATTAGCACTTACTGTCAACCAGCTACGAATCTGATTTTCAAGATTCACCCGGAAATTATAACGCTTGTAATAAGAGATATCCAGTATTCCCTTTTCATCGAGATATCCGGCAGAAAGATAGTATTTCATCTTTTCATTACCGTTAGATACTGCTACCTGATAGTTTTGCATCTTTCCGGTCTTATATGTTTCGTCAAACCAATCAGTACGGTCGGGCAGTCCATCAGGCAAGGATACCAGTCCGATTTCATCCTGTAACTCTTTATACTGCGCAGCATTCAGAGATTCTACCTTATCCGCCACCTTGTTCAAGCCAAACTGTGCTGTCAGAGATACTTTTGCCTTTCCGGTCGCTCCGGCCTTTGTTGTAATCAGAATTACACCATTGGCAGCACGCGAACCATAAATAGAAGCCGAAGAGGCATCTTTCAGAATCTGCATGCTTTCAATATCATTCGGAGATAAAAACTTAATGTTATCCACAGGAACACCATCCACTACATATAGCGGATCGTTACTTCCGTTCATAGAAGTAGTACCGCGCACACGGATAGACATCTCTCCTCCCGGCGTACCGCTAGGCTGAATTACGGAGATACCGGCTGCCTTACCCTGAATAGCCTGTCCGGCAGAAACGATGGGACGTACATCAAGATCTTTAGTAGACACAGTGGAAATGGCTGTCGTAACATCTTTACGTTTTACCGAACCATAGCCGATCACAACTACTTCTTCAAGTACTTCATTGTCTTCCTGAAGTGTAACTTTCATCTGTCGGGATGCTTTCTGTTCCTGCGATTTATATCCTACATAAGAGAATATTAAAGTAGCATTGGACCGGACCGTCAATGTAAAGTTACCGTCTAAATCAGTTATCGCTCCGTTAGTTGTCCCCTTTTCCTGTACACTTACACCGATAAGCGGTTCTTTCTGTGCATCCAGCACCTGACCGGATGCAGTAAATTGTTGTGCGGATGCACTCAGAGAAAAAAATACTGCTAAGATAGCAAAGAGAATCTTGCGACTCCCCGAAAGGATTTTTCGCCTGTTCTTTTTCATGCGTATTAATTTTAAAGTTTATAATTAAGGTATGTGCTTGACAGGACTTTCGCCACTATTTCAGAAGCACAGGTCAAAAGTATAAAGAAACTGAAGTGATTTGACAATGAGGGTATAATAAGTGGATTATACAAACAGACAAACCACTAATAAACAGCAAGTTAATATCAACCAAAGAGGCCTAAAAAGTGGATAGGTTACAACATCGATCAACGTATTTTCCGAACTAAATCTTCGAAATCTTCTCTGGAACCACGAGCTTTGTTTTTTACTTTCGCCCGATAATTATAAATTGTATTCACCGAATAACGGAGAAACTCTGCTATTTGTGAACTATCTTCAATACCAAGACGTATTAATGCAAAAATTCTCAGTTCGGTATTCAATAATTCATCTTTCTTCAGAATGATTTGTTCATTGTCTTGCAACAATGCATTGAACTTCTTCACAAAATCGGGAAATAAATGCAGGAAAGCAGTATCAAAGTTGGCATATAGTTCTTCCAATTCCTCATCAAGGGCATCCTGTGAGCGGGTGATTTTAAGTAATTCTGCTATCTGACCAGCAGATACTTTCTTATTTACCATACGACGATATGCATCGAGCCGATTGATATAAGTAGAGCAGAGTTTAATAAAACGGGCAATATATTCTTCCTTAATCTGGTTAGATTCAGACAGTTCTGCATTGGTAGATGTCAAACAGGCATTCATTTGCTGTAATTCTTCATTCAATTGATTCAATTGATGATTGGCTGTCTGCAGATGATTCCTTGCAACAGCCAATTTCTTCATCTGCCGGTATATATAGCCCAACGCACCAATCAGCAGCACCAGCAATGCCGTAATCAGCACTAAATACTGCTGAAGGCGGTCGTTCTGTTTCTCAATCATCGCCTGATAAGTTTTATCAATCAAAGAAAGCACATCGGCACTCTGCCAACTTCGAAGACGAGCATTATAGAATTTGGTAGCATTCCACGAGAAACGCATATATTGGTAAGCTCTCTCCATATCGCCATTCTCATAGAGCAACTGAGCCAACATCCACAAAGAAGCATGATCTTTAATAGCAGAACGAATATCAGAGATAGCAGAAAGGCAAAGATTCTGTTTCTCTCTTATTTTATCTCCAAGATATTTATAAATAAGTGAGCGATGGTAAGTTACAAGTGCATATTGAGGCGTATCGGGCTCTGCTGCCATCAGACGACGGTCGTTTATCTCCAAGGCCTCATCATACTTGTGCCGGTCACGAAACAACGTTTCGCGCATGACCATAAATTCTTCCGATTGAGGAGATAATATCGCATATAATGAATCTTTATATGCTGACGATATTTCCCGATAATAAGCAGATAACGTCTGATCTTGTGTATAAAATCCCATCTCACCATACACATGATCGAAACATGTATAATAATCAAGTATCAGATGTGAAGTTACCTTCTGTCGGTCTACTGACTTCAGGACATCAATTGATTCGGTATACATACCCGTAGAAGAAAGCAAAAGAGAAAGTTGCAGCTTACTTTCTATTTCCCGGTCAGTATCTCCCAGATTACCCGCGATACGAACATTCTCATTTAAATAGTAAATAGCGGAATCGCAAATAAAGGCTTTATATTCCTTATAGATCTGATTATTCAGATTATAGCGTTCTATGGAATTAGGAGCCACGTCTCCGGCAAGCTCTTTCAGATGCCGTATCCGCGATTCGCGCTGTACCACATAAGTGTCATGTGCCAAGATTGTCTGATCAAGGACATGCAATAGTGAATCAAGAGTTTCATCAGCCCATGAGAAAATCGGAAAAGAAGCAAACAGCAACAACAGCAAACATTTATTTTTCATTAGAGTATTAAAGTTTTGTAGGAAATATGACATTCTTCACTCAAGGTATCACTTATAAATCAGCGTCGACAAATATTCCTCCGCAAACATCTCATTGGCAACCTCCAGCAGTTGTTCTGCCGTCAACGCCTCAATACGATGGAACACTGATTCTGACGATTCATACTTATGATAGTGCAGATATGTTTTCGCCATACCTAGCGCATTATTCTCGAAATTATCAGATGCCACGCCGATCTGGCCTATCAGTTGCTTCTTCGCTGCCGCCAGCTGAGAAGATGTCATCTTCACATCCCGCATTCGCTTCAGTTCTTTATAGGTCAGTTTCAGACAGATATCCATATCTTCGATATCTGTACCGAAATAGATACAGAAAGCTCCTGTATCGGTATAAGAAGTCAGATTGGACTCTACATTATACACCAATCCCCTCCGCTCGCGAAGCGATACATTCAGCTTACTGTTCATGCCCGGACCGCCAAGCACATTATTCAGCAGATAAAGTGCCGTACGCTTATCATCATACGCATTGTATCCCCGGCTACCAATCATTACATGCGCCTGATGAGTATCTTTAGGCACTACCAACCGTTCGGGCACATAAAGAGGAGGAGGCATACGCTGATTATCCACCGTCACTGCCGGGATATCGGACAAATGCTTTTCCGCCAGACGGATAATCTTCTTGAAATCATATTGTCCCTGAACAAAGAATACCATATTCCCCGGTTGATAAAAGCGACGGGTAAACGAGAGAACATCCTCCGTACGGAAACTCCGCAGCAGTTCCGGCTTACCGAGAATGTTCCTTCCCAACGGATGGTTACGGAAAATCATATCTTCAAAATCATCGAAGATCAACTCCGAAGGATTATCCTCATAAGACTGGATTTCGTCAATGATCACTTCCGTCTCCTTTTCTATTTCATGCTGCGGGAAAGTAGAATGGAATACAATATCTCCGAGCAATTCGAGGGCACGTTCCAGATGCCCGGTCAGGAAGGCGGCATAGACAACCGTCTCCTCTTTATTCGTATAGGCATTCAGATCGCCGCCCACATTCTCCATGCGGTTAAGGATATGCCACGCTTTCCGCTTCTCCGTCCCTTTAAAAATAAGATGTTCCACGAAATGAGCCATCCCCTGCTCATCCTCAGCCTCATCGCGCGTTCCGGCATCGATGGCAAAACCACAATAAGCTACTTTCGAGAGAGTCGGTTCATGAATTATGCGCAGGCCATTCGGCAATGTATATTCGTTGTAATGCATTGTTTTCTACTTCCTTATTGAATTAATGCCGCAAAAATACAATAAAACTTATTGTCGTTTATAGAAAATTGCAGATATTTGTAGACTATATTAGCAACAACGTGTATGAAAAAGATAGGAATATTCTGTTCTGCCTCGGAAAACATTGACAAAATGTACTTTGACAGTGCCCGTCAAATCGGAGAATGGATGGGAAAAGCAGGCAAAACGTTGATTTATGGAGGAGCCAATCTCGGACTGATGGAATGCGTAGCCCGCGCCGTGAAAGAGAATGGCGGTACGGTCATCGGAGTAGTTCCTGCCAAACTGGAAGAAAAAGGTAGTGTGAGCACATTACTGGACGAGGTGATTCATACCCGTAACCTGAGCGACCGGAAAGATGTGATAACAGAGAAGTCGGAGATATTGGTCGCATTGCCTGGTGGTGTAGGTACACTCGACGAGATTTTCCACGTCATAGCCGCCGCCTCTATCGGATATCATCAGAAAAAGGTGATCTTCTATAACGAATACGGTTTTTATAATGAACTTCTGGCTGCACTTAAGACGTTAGAGGATAAGGGCTTCGCCCGACAATCTTTCTCTACCTATTATGAAACAGCAAACAATCTGGATGAATTAAAAGAAAAAATAAACTGATTATATGATAGACTCCATCAAACAACTCTTGCAACAAGAGGCACAAGCAGTGCTCAATATCCCTGTAACAGACGCTTACGAGAAAGCAGTACAACTGATTGTAGAACAGATACATCAGAAAAAAGGGAAATTAGTAACTTCCGGCATGGGAAAAGCCGGACAGATTGCCATGAACATCGCCACAACCTTCTGCTCCACCGGCATTCCATCGGTCTTCCTGCACCCCAGTGAAGCGCAGCACGGCGACCTCGGCATCTTACAAAAAAACGATTTGCTCCTGCTTATCTCCAACTCCGGCAAAACACGCGAAATCGTGGAACTGACCCGACTGGCACATAATCTGGACCCGGAACTGAAGTTTATCGTTATCACCGGAAATCCCGACAGCCCGCTGGCCAACGAATCAAACGTCTGTCTGAGCACCGGTAAACCTGCCGAAGTTTGTACGTTAGGCATGACTCCTACTACATCGACTACCGCCATGACCGTCATCGGTGACATACTGGTAGTACAGACAATGAAGAAGACAGGATTCACCATCGAAGAATACTCAAAACGCCATCACGGTGGTTATTTGGGCGAAAAATCAAGATCGCTATGCGAAAAGTAATCGGTATCGGAGAAACAATCCTCGATATCATCTTTCGGGGAAACCAGCCTTCCGCAGCCGTACCGGGAGGCTCTGTATTCAACGGCATCGTATCCCTCGGACGAATGGGGATCAAGGTAGGTTTTATCAGTGAAACAGGTAATGACCGGGTAGGAAATATCATTCTGCAATTCATGCGTGAAAATAATATTCCGACGGATCACGTAAATGTCTTCCCGGATGGTAAATCACCTGTATCACTGGCATTCCTCAATGAACAGAGCGATGCTGAATATATCTTCTATAAGGATTATCCCAAGCAACGTCTGGATGTGCTTTATCCTAAGTTAGAGGAAGACGATATCGTCATGGTAGGCTCTTACTATGCGCTGAACCCGGTACTCAGGGAGAAGATTCTGGAACTGCTGGACCAGGCACGCGAGAAGAAAGCAATCATCTACTACGACCCGAACTTCCGCTCTTCACATAAGAACGAAGCAATGAAACTGGCTCCTACGATTATCGAGAATCTGGAGTACGCCGATATTGTACGGGGATCGCTGGAAGATTTCTTCTATATGTATGGCTTGCAAGATGTGGACAAGATATATAAAGACAAGATCAAGTTCTACTGCCCGCGGTTTATATGCACGGCCGGTGGGGACAAAGTATCACTTCGCACCAATCTGGTCAGCAAAGAATATCCGATAGAACCGCTGGAAGCAGTCAGCACCATCGGTGCCGGAGATAATTTCAATGCGGGATTGATCTACGGATTGCTTAAATATGATGTACGATACCGTGACCTTAATAATCTGAATGAAGAAGTCTGGGACAAAGTAGTTCAGTGCGGGAAAGACTTTGCCGCCGAAGTATGCCGCAGTTTCAGTAATTCGGTATCGGTGGAGTTTGCCGGACAGTACGCATCGAAGTAATTACGGATACAACCATCCCCTAAATTACTATTAACTTTGGCTAATAATCGCAAAGGAATTACCACATCTAACGGTAATTCCTATCTTTGCAGTACATGATTCATCAGACAAAGAAACTATGTACAGAAACCTGTTAAACTGGCTGACCATCCTACTGGTACTTCCGTCATGTTCCGGCACTTCGCCCACTATATCCGTAGTGTGTGAAGAGAACAATGTAGGAAACGCCATTATCAAATGGGAAACAGCACCTATACTGAAAGGACAGGTAAAAGTATATGCTTCCACTTCTCCCGACTTCATTCCCGAAGAAAATCCCGTAGCCACCATCAACATTGCGAAAGGGAAAAAGACCATCGTGACCAATGATCCGTCTCAGCGCTATTACTACCTGATGGTATTCAACAACAGATACCGGGTGAGGGTAGCTGCCCGTAACGTCAATATTCCCGGCATTCAGAACTTCCGTGACCTGGGAGGATACAAGTCTGCAGAAACAGGCAAAGATACCCGCTGGGGAATGCTGTACCGTTCCGCACAGATTGACAGCATTCCATTCTGCTCCCGCCGGGAATTGAAAAACATGGGCATAAGGACTATCATCGATTTGCGTTCGGAAGAAGAACGCCATAACTATCCACAGTTTCATGATGAAGACTTTAACGTCCTGCACCTCCCCATTGCAACAGGAAACATGGAACACATCCTGCAAGACATACGTGATAAGAAAATAGAAACGGATACGATCTATCGTTTAGTAGAGCGGATGAACCGTCAACTGGTCACCAACTACCGCAAGGAATACAAAGAACTGTTCACACTCCTGCTCGACCGCAACAATTACCCCGTCGTCATCCACTGTACTTCAGGCAAAGGACGTACGGGCATTGTTTCAGCACTGGTACTTGCCGCTTTGGGAGTCAATGAAGAAGCCATCATGAAAGACTATCGCCTGAGTAATGACTATTTCAACATCCCCAAAGCCTCCAGATACGCGTATAAACTCCCTATCAACTCGCAGGAAGCCATCACTACAATCTACTCTGCCAAGGAAGACTTCCTGAATGCAGCCAAAGAACAGATTGATGCGGAATACGGCAGCGTACAGGCATATCTGAAAAAAGGAATAGGACTCTCGGCAGAAGAAATCGAACGGTTGCGCAGCATTTTATTAATAGATAATGGTTAATGGAAAATGGAGAATGCTATGCAGGCAGCAATAATTATCCATTATCCATTATTCATTATTCATTATTTTTCTCTATCTTTGCGCCCGAAATAAAAGATATACAGAGATTTAATGAAGACATTTGAAGAGCTTGGCGTTTCTCCGGAGATACGTAAAGCAATTGAAGAGATGGGATATGAGAATCCCATGCCGGTACAAGAGGAAGTGATTCCGTACCTTTTAGGAGAAAATAATGATGTAGTAGCTCTTGCACAAACTGGAACAGGTAAAACAGCCGCATTCGGCCTGCCTCTGCTCCAACAGATTGACGTAAAGAACAGGGTTCCCCAGTCACTAATACTTTGCCCCACCCGTGAGCTATGCCTCCAGATAGCGGGCGATCTGAACGATTACTCAAAATACATTGACGGACTGAAAGTACTGCCAGTTTACGGCGGTTCTTCCATCGACAGCCAGATACGCAGCCTGAAACGCGGCGTACATATCATCGTGGCAACACCGGGACGACTGCTCGACCTGATGGAGCGCAAAACCGTATCTTTATCGACCGTTCACAACATAGTGATGGACGAAGCGGACGAAATGCTGAATATGGGATTCACCGACAGCATCAACGCTATCCTTGCCGATGTCCCCAAAGAACGGAACACCTTGCTCTTCTCGGCAACCATGAGCCCCGAAATCGCCCGCATCTCCAAGAACTACTTGCAGAATGCCAAGGAGATTACCATCGGACGCAAGAACGAAAGTACAAGCAACGTGAAACACGTAGCTTATACCGTACAAGCCAAAGACAAATATGCAGCCCTGAAACGCATTGTTGACTATTACCCGCAAATATATGGTATCATTTTCTGCCGTACCCGTAAAGAAACGCAGGAAATAGCCGATAAATTGATGCAGGAAGGCTATAACGCAGATTCACTGCACGGAGAACTGTCACAGGCTCAGCGCGATGCCGTGATGCAGAAATTCCGCATCCGCAACCTGCAATTACTGGTTGCTACGGACGTTGCCGCGCGCGGACTGGACGTAGACGACCTGACACACGTGATCAACTACGGCCTGCCCGATGATACGGAAAGCTACACACATCGTAGCGGACGTACCGGACGTGCCGGAAAGACAGGTACTTCCATCGCTATCATCAACCTGCGCGAAAAAGGAAAGCTGCGTGAGATAGAGCGCATCATCGGCAAGAAGTTTATTGCCGGAGAAATGCCGACAGGCAAGCAGATCTGCGAAAAACAGCTTATCAAAGTGATTGATGAACTGGAAAAGGTGAAGGTAAACGAAGAAGAAATCACGGACTTCATGCCGGAGATTTATCGTAAGCTGGAATGGCTGAGCAAAGAGGATCTGATCAAACGCATGGTATCGCATGAGTTCAATCGTTTTCTGGACTACTACCGCGACCGTGAAGAGATCGAGACTCCGACCGACAGCCGCGAACGTAACACACGTGACAGCCGTGAAAGAGGCAGCCGCAAGGCAGCGCCGGGTTTCACCCGCTTATTCATCAATCTGGGAAAAATGGACAGTTTCTTCCCAAGCGAACTGATCAGCTTGCTGAACAGCAATACACGTGGACGAATCGAGTTGGGACGCATTGACTTGATGAAAAATTTCTCCTTCTTCGAAGTAGAAGAGAAAGAAGCACAAAACGTAGTGAAGGCGTTGAACCGCGCTAACTGGAACGGCCGCAAAGTATCTGTAGAAGTTGCCGGTGAGGAAGCAGGAGAAGGCCGGAGAGGCAGTGGTTCTGCCGAACGCAGAGGAGGAAAACGTCCTTTCGGAAGTTCCTCCGAAAAGCGTGGTGACAGTAGCCGCAACTCACGTTCCGAAAGATCGGACAGAGCACCGCGAGCTGACAGAGCGACTAAAGGCAGTGACAAGACCGACAAGAAAAAAAGAAGCGACAAGCCCAGCCGCGAAGAACGGGGTTACGGAGCACGTGGTCCTAAAAAGACAGACGACTGGCAACAGTTCTTTAAAGATAAAGAGCCTGACTTCAGCGAGGAAGGATGGGCACGCAGAAAGCCGAAAAAGAAGTAGATTCTTACTTCATACATAACAATCTCCTTATTCAATCTCATCTTAATTGATGAAACAGGATTGAATAGGGAGATTTTTTTATCTGAAAATTCCAATCCATTTTTATAGTTTCCACCTTTTCTTCATATGCCACGACTCCAACAGGCAGCTAAAAGGATGATAGTTTTGTGACATATTTATCTCTATTTATGCCACCCAATCTTATTGATATACTAATGTCATAAAATCATATATATAATCGTCAGGGTGCACCTAACTTTGTCTACAGGAAATAAAATCGCCTATTAATCAAGTCAGTTTTTTAAGGTACAAATATAGAATAGACAGTTTTCAGACAGGAGACAAAAAGCAGGTAGTCTTAATCAAATACCACTACCTGCTCAAAAAAGAAAAGAAAAAATAAACATATAATGTTTTTATTACTATGAATTATAAACAAACACTTATAGGACTACTAATATGTATATCGGCAATCACAAGTTGCGATACACAAAAGCAACTCCCTGCAAACAATAATATTGCTTTATTCCGAGCCAGACAAACACTAGATTCCCTATACTCTAATTATTCCGTTCCCGGTACCTGTTTGCTGCGCGAAAACTATCCTTCGGACATCAGTAATTATGACGCAACTTATCTTACATCTGAAGAACAATCGAATAGCCCCAGACTCTATTCTTACATATGGCCGTACTCCGGAACTGTTTCCGCAGTGATTGCTTTGTTTGCAACTACGCAAGATACTATTTACCAATCATTACTCGAAAATAAAGTACTGATAGGGCTGGAAGAATACTACGATACCCAAAGAACTCCCGAAGCCTATGCTTCCTATATCCACACTGCACCACAGTCAGAACGTTTCTACGATGACAACATTTGGTTAGGCATCGACTTTCTGGATATTTATTTATTGACCAAAGAATCAAAGTATCTGCAAAAAGCACAGCATATGTGGAAATTTGTAGAAAGCGGTATGGATGATAAACTGGGAGGAGGCATCTATTGGTGCGAACAAAAACGAAAGAACAAAAACACCTGTTGTAATGCCCCTGGCTCGGTCCTTGCTCTAAGACTATTTCAGGTAACACAAGACAGCACCTATCTGGACAAAGGAAAACACTTGTACCAATGGACTCAAACACAGCTACAGGATTCTACTGACTATCTGTACTTTGACAATATTGATCTGGACGGAAAAATCAATAAAACCAAATATGCCTACAACAGCGGACAAATGATGCAATCTGCCATCTTATTATATCAACTGACCGGTGAGAAACAATACCTGACTGATGCCGGGAACATAGCCAAAGGATGCTACAACTATTTCTTTATGGACTATACACCTAAAGACGGAGGCACTTTCAAACTGATCAAAAAAGGAGATATATGGTTCACTGCCGTGATGCTGAGAGCCTTTATCGAGCTATATCAGGCAGATAAAAACAAGACCTATCTGAATGCCTTCATTCAAAGCCTGGATTATGCATGGGATCATGCACGGGACGATAATGGATTATTCAATACGGACTTCAGCGGAAGTACACGAGACAATAAAAGATGGCTGTTAACACAAGCAGCCATGGTCGAAATGTATGCCCGCCTTGCAGCTATCAAATAAAACAGAAAAACGACTAATATTCATAGACATGAAAAAGAGAAATACCGGACTATGCTTTTTTGCATTTTTATGTATAAATAATGCAAACGCAACAGAAGCAATTGCCAGACAAGACAACACAAAAATAATCAATTATACTCAAGAGGCCGCAATCTATGAGACCAATCGTCCTGCCGCAAAAGACAGGCTCTATTCTTCTAAAGCAGTAGAAGAGAAAATCCAGCTGATAAAAAAGCTATTGACCAATGCCAGACTAGCGTGGATGTTTGAGAACTGCTTTCCCAACACATTGGATACCACCATCCACTACCGCCTGCAGAATGGCAAACCTGATACTTTTGTGTACACAGGTGATATTCATGCAATGTGGCTGCGTGACTCCGGTGCACAAGTCTGGCCTTATGTGCAATTAGCAAACAAAGATTCTGAATTGAAGAAAATGCTGGAAGGTGTCATCCGCCGCCAATTCAAGTGTATCAACATTGATCCTTATGCGAATGGTTATAATGACGGACCGACAGGTGGAGACTGGATGTCGGACATGACTGACATGAAGCCTGAGCTCCATGAGCGCAAATGGGAAATAGACTCGCTTTGTTATCCTCTTCGTCTAGCTTATCAATATTGGAAAGAGACAGGAGACAGCAGCATCTTCGATAAGGAATGGCTGGATGCTATCACAAACGTACTAAAAACATTCAAAGAGCAACAAAGGAAGAACGGTGTCGGTCCTTACAAATTCCAGCGTAAAACGGAACGCGCACTCGACACCCTGAACAATGGAGGACTGGGAGCCCCCGTCAATCCTGTAGGGCTGATCGTTTCTTCTTTCCGTCCTTCGGATGATGCCACGACATTACAGTTTCTGATACCTTCCAATTTCTTCGCTGTTTCTTCTTTGAGAAAAGCAGCAGAAATCCTTTCGACTGTAAACCGGAACAATACACTGGCTCAGGACTGTACCAGTCTGGCTAATGAAGTAGAAACGGCATTACAGAAATATGCGACCTATGATCATCCTGAATATGGCACCATTTATGCTTTCGAAGTCGATGGCTTCGGAAATCGTATGCTAATGGACGATGCAAATGTACCTAGTTTACTAGCCATGCCCTATTTGGGAGATATGGACGTTAACGATCCTGTTTATCAGAATACCCGCCGTTTCGTATGGAGCAAGGATAATCCCTATTTCTTTAAAGGAAAAGCCGGCGAAGGAATTGGTGGGCCGCATATTGGATATGATATGATATGGCCAATGAGTATTATGATGAAAGCATTCACAAGTCAGGATGATCAAGAAATCAAAGAATGTATCAAGATGCTAATGGCTACAGATGCAGGTACAGGATTTATACACGAATCTTTCCATAAAGATAATCCTACCAAATTCACTCGTGCATGGTTTGCCTGGCAAAACACATTATTCGGCGAACTTATTCTGAAACTGATCAATGAAGGTAAACTTGACTTACTGAACAGCATATAGTAAGGTGATGTAAATCACAGATAAGCACAAACTAATACTAAAGAAATCAATATGAAACAGAAAAAGATCACACTCGTATTTTTACTAATTGCAAATGTCTTCGGGGCATTTGCTCAGAAATGGTATACGCCTGATATTGATCAGAAAGTAGAAGCACTTCTGAAACAAATGACAGTAGAAGAGAAACTAGGCTACATTGGCGGTGTCAACTGGATGTATACCAAAAACATCGACCGGTTAGGCATTCACCGCATGAGAATGTCTGATGGTCCGCAAGGATTGGGGACTAACGGAAAATCAACAGCATATCCGGCAACCGTTATGTTAGCCGCTACCTGGAATGAGAATCTTGCCTATCAATACGGACAGTCACTGGGACGTGATTGCAGAGCGAGAGGAGTCAATATCATTTTAGGTCCTGCAGTCAACATTTATCGTGCTCCGATGTGTGGGCGAAACTTTGAGTATATGGGCGAAGATCCTTATCTAACTTCCCGTACGGCAGTAGGCTATATCAAAGGAGTACAAGATCAAGGTGTAATGGCAACCATCAAACACTTCATCGCCAACAACTCCGATTATGACCGTGACCACATCAGCAACGATATTGATGAGCGTACATTGAATGAGATTTATTTCCCAAGCTTTAAGGCTGCCGTACAGGAAGCGGAAGTCGGAGCAGTGATGACCAGCTATAATCTGCTGAACGGAATCTATACGACAGAAAGTCCCTGGCTTCTAAAAGAAGTATTGAGAAATCAATGGGGATTCAACGGTGTAGTGATGTCCGACTGGGGATCTACCCACTATTGCGTTCCGGCTGCCAAAGGAGGACTGGATCTCGAAATGGCGGGAGGTGAAAAAATGAATCCGAAGGATATGGCTTACTATCTGAAAACCGGAGATGTTACCATTGATATGGTAGATGAAAAAGTACGTCATATTCTGCGTGTACTCATTGCTTTTGGCTTCAAAGATGGCGTAGGTGAAGATAAAAGTATTCCATTAGATAATCCTGCATCTGTCGAAACGGCTTTAAATGTTGCCAGAGAAGGTCTTGTTCTTTTAAAGAATGAGAAGAACATTCTGCCTATTAATCCCCAAAAGTATAAACATATCATAGTTACGGGTAAAAATGCACATGGATATATTAAGGGCGGAGGTAGCGGTGGAGTAATCCCATTCCATTATACAAGTTTATTTGAGGGTATCCGAAAAGAAGGTGAACTGAACGGCGTGAAAGTGGAATACGTAGACGAACTGGATTTCCTTCCGGGTATTATGTACACCGACAACAGTCTCAACCAGACGGGTTTCCGTGCCGAATACTTCAACAATATCAACTTCGAAGGCAACCCCGTAGTAACGCAAACCGAGAAGAAAATCAATTATTCTTGGGCAGGAGGTACCGAACTGCCGGGTATGAACAGAGAGAACTACTCAGTAAGATGGAGTGGCGTAATGTGTGCAAAAGAAACTGCCGACTTTGACTTCTCTATGGGTGGCGATGATGGCTACCGTGTATTTATCAATGATCAGGCCGTAATTGACGACTGGACTCCGGGAGCTTTCAGAAGCAGCAATATCACAAAAACATTGGAAGCGGGAGTAAAGTATCGCATCCGCATTGAATATTATCAAAAAGGGGGTGCTGCCGGTGTCAACTTTATCTGGAAGAACAAAAACGAAAATAAAGACGAATTCTCAGCTTATCTGAACAAAGCAGACCTGATCATCGCTTGTTTCGGACACAACTCCGACACAGAAGGCGAAGGCAGCGACCGCACATTCGGTCTTCCCGAAAAAGACAAAAAGATGCTTGCCAGTATATTCAGCAGTAAGAAACCGACTATCGGTATCGTGAATGCAGGTGGAAATATTGAAATGCAGGAATGGGAACCTTCTCTCAAAGGGTTAATCTGGGGATTCTATGGCGGACAGGAAGCCGGAACTGCTGTTAGCGACGTTTTGTTTGGCAAGGTAAATCCTTCCGGAAAGTTGCCTATGACTTTTGAAAAAAGATGGGAAGATAACCCTGCTTACAATAGCTATCATGATCCGGATGGAGACAAACATGTAGCATACACGGAAGGAGTTTTCATCGGTTATCGCGGCTACGACAAACTAAAACGTGATGTACAATATCCTTTTGGTTATGGATTATCTTATACAACGTTTAAGCTGTCTAGTGTCACTGTATCAAAACAGAATGCAGACGGAACAGTAGAAGTTACTTGCAAACTTACCAATACAGGAAAGAAAGAAGGTGCACAAGTGGTACAGGTTTACGTAGGTAAAGCGGGAAGCAGTGCGGTAGAACGTCCGGAAAAGGAACTGAGAAAGTTTGAAAAGGTATTCTTGAAAGCTGGAGAATCTAAGGCTGTCAAGATGGTTATTCCTCAGAGCGCATTTACTTATTTCGATGTCAATACAAAGAAGTTTGTGAAGGATGCTGGTAATTACAATGTAATGCTAGGCTTCTCTTCCAGGGATATAAAGGTTCAGAAGGTAGTACAGATTAATTAAGAAATAATGAGAACCTGGGGGAAAAGACTCCCAGGTCTATCAAACACCATTATTTAATAAAATCATTAATACTTATGAAAACAATTAGACCTTTTTATGCAGGATTATTATTATTCCTAAGTTTCATATTTTTTGCGTGCAATAGTGAATTTTCAGAGATAGTGGAGCCCCCCAAAGAAGTTGCCATTCCGTCTATAGGTTCACTCTCCACAGATTCTCTAACTAGAGCTCTTAGAACAACAGATATGTGGTTTGACCCAGCAGCTATGAAATGGTGGAGTACACATAAAGGCACTGGTCCAGGTGGAGGTGAACATAATACATACTATATGGACCATTCTGTATGCGATTGGACCTTAGACACTTGTAAACATTATATTTTAATTCAATCCTCATATGATATGGGGAAAATATTTTATATGCAAATACAATACAGATTCTTACCTCAAACTTTAGAAATACATGATGATTTAATTCCAGAGTCTTCATGGCATTTTTTAGGTGAAGAATACGCTCAAGATGAATATCCTTATGGAATTATAAAATTAGAGTGTAAAGAAGTTCCTGAAGTCGAAGTTAATGCACATGCCTTTCCTAAAGGAAGAATAGGAATCCGTTATCGTGTATTTGGTTATGCATTTCCTGGGCACCCCGATCCTAATGGCAATTATAATACAAATCTCATTTCAGATTGGACTTATACACATGGTTTAGATTATTGTTCAAATGATTATGGATATGTTCTTAATCCCAAAGTGCTGACTATTCACGTCAATTTTCCCAAAAGTTCTTCTTATGTTACCTATTCCACTGAAATTTCAATTGAAGATGGTGAAAGTGTGCATACATATAACAGCGGTACTTTTGTTTTAAAAAAAGTTCGTCCTAAAGGAACATATAGTGTGATAACGAAAGAAATTTCCTCTTTTTCAGGTCCACTCGTACAAGCCCATGACTTCGGATATTATGATGAAAGCATAAATGAAGTATACACCAATTTTGACATAAAAGATTTTAGAGAGATGTATCCATAACATGGACATATTAGTTACATTCAATAATGTATATTAATTATTCTACCTGTATTGAATTAACGATTTTATTAACTTTATAATTATTCACATGAAAAGAAATCTAAGAAAAAAAACACCACATGGTATAACATTCCTGATGTTATATCTGATTGTCTGTCTGATTGCTTGCAAGGATGACAATTTAGCATCTACTTATGACCCTTCCAGTCCGGTGGAAATAATCAAGATTGACCCAGAAGAAGGCGGTGTAGGAACTCAATGTTTGATTTACGGTAAAAACTTCGGTACTGACATATCGCAGATAGAAGTAACTGTTAATGGGAAAAAGGCCAATATTGTTGGCTCCGATGGCACTTGTGTTTACTGTTTCGTTCCAGTAAGAGCAGGAACAGGGCCAATAAAAGTAAAAGTAGGAGATAAGGATAATGTACAAGAGGCTGTCTCAGAAAAGGACTTCAAATATTCTTATGCATTAAGAGTAAGTACACTTTGTGGATACGTAGATGACAGAGGAAGAAGTGAAATCAAGGATGGAGTAATAAGTAAAAAAGACGATGTAGGTTTTGAAGCACCTTATTGGCTAGAAATAGATAAAAAAACGGGAGATCTTTATCTCCTTGAAGAGCGAAAAGCAATCCGCCGAATCAGTATGGTAAAAGATACTGTTGAAACAGTATTCAAAATCACAGAAAGTATGAATCAACCTCGTTCATTATCATTTTCAGTAGATGGAGACACTTTGTTTATTAGTAATGATCAAGACAAAGCCGATAACGGAATTTCTACAGCTATAGCATTGCGTTCCAGCGGATTTAAAAAGGTTACGCCACTCATATATTCAAAAAGTTGCTGCGGTTCAAGCTGTCATCCCGTTTACCCTGGAGAATATTTTTACAATCAATGGAATCAAGGAAATATCTTTAAGTGGGATTTCACAGCCAAAACGGGAAAAGAATTATATAAAATTATAGGTGGGCTTAATGGAACCATTCAATTTGCTCCTAGTGGTAAATTTGCATATATGATTGATAGAGGTGCCCATATCATATATAAAGCAATGTATGACGAACAAACACATGAATTACAAAAAGCACAACCTTTTTGTGGATCAAGAAGTGAAGCTGGCTTTAATGACGATATTGGGGCAGCGGCAAGATTCCGGGATCCGGCCCAAGGTTGCTTTGATGAAGAAGATAATTTCTATCTATGCGACCAAGGCAACTATTGTATTCGTAAAATTACTCCTAACGGGACAGTCACGACTTTTGCTGGTCGTCCAGGTGATTGGGGATATGCTGATGGAGATTTAAGAAAAGAGGCACAATTTAATCGTCCATTCGCTATCGCATATGATCCTACAACAGAAACTTTCTATGTCGGAGACAAAAATAATATGCGTATCCGCACTATATTAAAAGAATAATACTTATTAATGAAAAACATTCTATTATGAGAAAATATTTATTCATATGGATACTTGTTTTGAGTAGCATACAAGCAACTTTTGCTCAAAATAATGTACTCCAAGTAACCGGCATCGTCAAAGACGAGGCAAACGAACCTTTAATTGGTGTTAATATCATCATCAAGGATAATCCAGGACTAGGTGCCATTACCGACATGAACGGTAGATTCAAAATCAAAGCTAAAGGTTATGATGTCTTATGTTTCTCTTATATTGGTTATGATAAACAAGAAATACCAATTAAAGACCGCCAAGTCATAAACATTAAAATGGAACCCAGCCAAAGTAGTGTATTAGATGAAGTAACTGTAACAGGCACAGGTATACAAAAAAAGGCTACTGTTACAGGTGCTATCACCACTGTTGATGTTAATACACTAAGACACTCAGGTGGCAGCAATATCAGTATCAACAATACATTAGCAGGGAACGTACCTGGTATCATTGCCATACAATACTCTGGAGAACCTGGACAAGACACTTCCGAATTTTGGATTCGAGGTATATCAACTTTCGGAGCAAGTCAAAAAGCATTAATCCTCGTAGATGGTTTTGAACGAGAAATGTCTGAGTTAAACATTGAAGATATTGAATCATTCTCTGTCTTAAAAGATGCTTCTGCAACCGCTATTTATGGTTCAAAAGGCGCTAATGGTGTTGTATTAATTACGACAAGGCAAGGGCATAGTGGGAAAGTAAAAATTGAAGCTAAAGTAGAGACAACCTATAATACCCGGACACGAACTCCGGAATATGTAGATGCCTATTCTTATGCACAAATGATGAATGAGGCATTGATTACACGTAACAGAGAGCCTAAATACACTCCTAAGGAATTGGAAATTATTCGCATGGGATTAGACCAAGATTTGTATCCGAATGTCGATTGGCAGGATGTATTGTTGAAAGATGGCGCTTGGACAGAAACAGCAAAACTTAACATTAGTGGTGGTGGTACAACCGCACGATATTATTTGTCTGGCAGTTTCATGAATAACGAAGGAATGTATAAAACAGACGACACCTTAAAAAATCAATACAATACGAACTCTAGCCTAAAACGTTGGAACTATCGTATGAATGTAAACCTGAATATCACTAAAACAACTTTAATACAGGTAGGGATTTCTGGCCATTTAGATAAGCAGAACCGTCCAGGACAAGCGGACAATGTATGGGAAGCAATCGTGGGACAAAATCCTATCAGCATTCCTTTAATATACTCCAATGGAAAAATTCCAGCAACCGGAAAAGAAGATAACCGTTTGAGTCCGTGGATGAATGCCACACAAACCGGATATCAAGAATACTGGAAAAATAAAATGCAAACCAATATTAGTCTAGAGCAAAAGCTAGACTTTATCACTAAAGGATTGAGATTTCTTTGGAGATTTGGGTTTGATACTGAAAACCAAAATACAAATATGAGAATCAAACGACCAGAAATATCGATAGCGGAAGCTCGTCGCGACCGAAATGGAGACTTGGTTATGAAACATCTTGCAGACGAAATCATTATGTATCAAACTTCCAGTAATGATGGTAACCGAAAAGAAAATATGGAAGCAGAACTTCATTACGACCGAAATTTCAAGAGCATACACCAAATTGGAGCGACTCTGAAATATAGTCAAAGCGAAGAAGCCCAGACACAAAATGTGGGCGGAGATATCATGAGAGCGATCTCTAAACGTAATCAAGGTCTTTCCGGACGGCTAACTTACGGTTTGCTTGGCCGCTATTTCGCTGAATTCAACTTTGGATATACTGGTTCTGAGAACTTTAGCCATGGTAACCAGTTCGGTTTCTTCCCAGCTGTTTCCTGTGGATGGAACATTGCCGAAGAAAAGTTTATGAAGAAACATATACCGTGGATAGATATGTTCAAAATCCGTTATTCTTATGGTGAGGTTGGCAATGACCGGGTAGGTCCTCCAAATAATCCTGTGAGATTTCCTTACCTAACTAATTTTGGTGATTATAACGAATGGAGCTATGGTGATTTTGGGAATGAAAATAAATACTCCGGCTACCATTATTCACAAGTTGCATCTCCAGGTTTAAGTTGGGAAATTGCTAAAAAACACAATTTAGGATTGGATGTTTCTGTTCTAAATGGCAAATTCTCACTAACAGTTGATTTCTTCAAAGATACGCGAGAGGAAATTTTTCTAAGACGCGAATATCTGCCCCAAATTATCGGCTTAACAAGTAAACCATGGGCAAACGTAGGGAAAATGCAATCAATAGGTGCTGACGGAAGTCTTGTATTCCGCCATAAATTTGGCGAGTTCAACCTTACCGTACGTAGTAATATGACATTAACTAAAAATGAGATATTAGACTATGATGAAGAAGCAAATGCTTATCCATATAAAATGATAAGTGGATTCCGTTATGAACAAGCACGTGGATTAATTGCTGAGGGTCTGTTCAAAGATTATGATGAGATTCGCGTGAGTCCCCGTCAACAATTCGGTGATTACGCTCCAGGCGACATCAAATACAAAGATGTCAATGGTGATGGTGTTATTACAGATCTTGATGAAGTACCTATCGGAGCCACTAAAGTTCCTAACGCTATCTACGGACTCGGTCTATCACTTCAATGGAGAAATTTCGATATTAATGTACACTTTCAAGGAGCCGGAAAATCTGCTTATATGCTCAATGGTCCTGCCATACATGCATTCAGTAATGGAGCATGGGGAAATATCCTCACAGATTTGGAAAATCCTCAAAATCGTTGGATTGCGAAAGAAATCTCAGGTACACCAGATACTGAAAATATTCATGCCAAATATCCACGCTTAAGCTATGGAGGACAAAGTAATAATTACCGTAGCTCTACCTTTTGGCTAGCTAACGGCTCTTACATACGATTCAAAACTTTAGAAATAGGGTATACCCTTCCAAAAAAGTTCATAAATAAAGCATTCATGAACAGTGCTCGCTTCTATTTCTTAGGTAGTAACCTAGCTGTATGGGATTCGCTTAAATTATGGGACCCTGAAGTCGTAAGTCAAGATGGAGCCAAATATCCACCTGCAAAATCATTTACTATTGGACTAAATGTTAACTTCTAAATTTATCATGATGAAAAAAAGATATTTATTACTATTTGCAGCAATAGGAAGTGGATTACTACTTTCTTCTTGCTCTGACTATCTGAACGTTGACAAATATTTTACCGACCGAATGAACGAGCAGAAGCTATTTGAGAACAAAGAATATACCAATAAATGGTTGGCTGGTGTATACTCACACTTAATAACATGTAAAGATGTAGGAAGCAAACGTTCTGTTATCTACAATTTCTCTGATGATATGTATTTTGGGGATAATTATGGCAACATCAGTTACAATGTCTTCAAATATGGACAATATAATGAAGGCAATGAGCAAAAGTCATGGAGCGAAGCCTATATTGGTATTCGTGATGCAGCTACCTTTATAAGATATGTTGATATTAACAAGGAATTGACTTACGAACAAATACAAGATTATAAGGCACAAGCCCGTTTTCTTCGTGCATATTACTATTGGCACTTATTACGTAAATATGGACCAATTCCTTTATTAAAAGAAGAAGCTGATTATACAGATGCATATGATGATTTAGCCATTCCTAGAAGTACTTATGATGAATGTACCAATTATATTGTTGAAGAGCTTGTTCTTGCTGCCAAGGATTTACCTTTAAACCGTACTTCACTAGAAATAACTCGGCCTACTCGAGGAGCCGCACTTGGATTGCGTGCTAAAGTATTGTTATATGCCGCCAGTCCACTAGCCAACCCACGTCCAGAAGATACTGAAAAGTTCACTGATTTATTAGATGACAAAGGGAATCATCTGATATCACAAGTATACAATGAAGAAAAATGGGCAAAAGCAGCAGCGGCAGCTAAGGATGTTACCAGTCTTAATAAATACAAGATTTATGTAGCTCCTAAAAGAGATAACGACGCTGGACGAGAATATCCTAAAACCGTTATACCTCCTCATAATAACGAATTTTCAGATAAAGACTGGCCAAACGGGTGGGCTGATATTGATCCGTTTGAATCTTACCGGTCAGTATTTAATGCTGAGTTACAAACCTATACAAACCCTGAACTCATTTTTTCTCGCGGACTAAATCAAGGAGATGAAAACATTAGTACAATGATGTGGCATCAAATACCTTTTTCAATAGGAGGGCAAAACTGTCATGGCATAACACAGAAACAATGCGATACCTATTACACAGATGCGGGAACGGACATCCCGGGTATGCATGATTATATGGCTCCTGATTATCCTGATCGAAATACACTACCCAGGGTTACTGGTTTTGTCAATGCCAGTAATAAAGATCAACTTCATCGACCATTAGAAGAAGATGTTTATTTAGGATATGCCAATAGAGAACCACGCTTTTATGCAACTGTCGCATATAATGGTTCCACATGGGACTTTGCTACGTCTGAGAAAGAAGAAGACCGATTTATACGATGCTGGTATTATAATGACCAACCGGATGGAATTCAAACTGCTAATCCACAGCTTTGGCTAAGAACAGGTATTGGCATTAAGAAATACTATAATCCAATTGAAACATACAAAAATCCCAAAAAAGAATTGAATAAGACAGATCCTGCCATGCGTTATGCTGAAATTCTATTAATTTATGCAGAGGCTTTGAATGAACTAACAAATACCTACAGTATTCCTTCTTGGGATGGCAAACAAACCTATACCATTCAGCGCATAGATTCTGAAATGAGAAACGCTATTCGTCCGATTCGTATTCGTGCTGGATTGCCTGATTATAGTCCAGAGATTTATGGAGACGCCAATTTATTTAGAAAATCATTAAAACGGGAACGTCAAATTGAATTATTTGCCGAAGGTCATCGTTATTATGACTTAAGACGTTGGAAAGACGCACCAAGGGAAGAAGCAACTCCTGTTTACGGTTGCAATATGTTTTTGGGTTCTCAAATGCGTGATGAATTCTATAGGCCGACAGTCGTAGCTTCTATGCCCGCAGTATTCGTCCGAAAAATGTATTTTTGGCCAATTGCACATGATGAATTAAAAAAGAATAAGCGATTGACACAGAATCCAGGTTGGACTTATTACGATTAATAAAATTGAAAAATATGAAAACAATATACCATTATTTAATAGCCCTTTTGGCAGTCCTCATCTATAGTTCCTGTAATAATGAGTGGGAAGATGAGCTTTACAAAAATGCAATCTCATTCGCACAGAATGGAGTACAAAATATACATATACGGTATAAACCAGGTGGTAAAGTCACTTATCAATTACCTATTGTGGTGAGCGGTTCCCGTGAAAATGATAAAGACTACTTTGTGAAAGTAGACGTAGATAAAGATACCTTAAACACCATGAATTTCGAACGATTCAGATATCGAGACGACCTTTATTTCAAATATTTGGAAGAAAAATTTTGGTCAGTATCCTCTAATGAAGTAGTCATTCCAGCAGGAGAAAACACAGCGACATTGGACATTACATTCTCCTTATCAGAAATCAATATGTCACAACATTGGATTCTACCTTTAACTATTGCAGATGATCCTAGTTACGAAGCCAATCACCGGAAACATTATCGGAAAGCTTTGCTAAACATTATACCTTTTAACGACTATTCAGGACAATACGGTGCTACAGCCGGATATGTATTTAATAAAGCATTAGGAGGATTAAATGACAAAAATCCTCAAACTGTTGCCAATAGAGAGTTATTTGTAGTAAGTGATAATTCAGTTTTCTTCTACGCCGGTTTGACAGATGAAGAACTAGAAAACAGAGAATTATATAAAATCATTGCCACTTTTAAAATGAATGATAAGAAAGAAGAAGATGGTAGTGTAAACGGAACTGTCACTTTAACAGCTCCTAATGCTGATAAAATCGGATTTAAAGCAGTATCAGGTAACGTTAACATTAAAACTGAAATGGATCCGGTACAACTTTATTTGGAATACCGATATGTTACATTGACTTTAGAATATGAATATAGTTATCTAATTCCTAATTCTTCGGCTACAATAGACTATATATTCCAAGGCAATATGGTTATGAAACGCTCTCGCAATATTTATATTCCAGATGAAGATCAAGCCATGATCTGGTAAAAGGTATTTTTCTAGGGTACAAATCATGTACCCTAGAAAAGACTTAATTTATTTAATTATATATCAAATATTTATCATAAATCAATAACCATGATATATATTCTTTTCTATTAATATCTTCTCTCTTAATAGGATGTAACAATGAAAAAAACAGAACTTCTCCTTCTTTTTATATTTACTTTACTGTCAGCAGTATACTCTAAATTATACTCTCAGCAACCTATCCGAATTGTCTGCGTAGGAAACAGCATCACAGAGGGATTCGGAAATACAAGTGAAGAAGCAGCATGGCCTGCCCAAGCGAACAAGCTATTAGGCAACCGATATGCCTTCTCTAATTGTGCAGTAAGCGGCACGACCATGTTTAAAAATAGTAATGCTCCTTATTGGAAAACAGAACGATACGCAAAGGCAAAAAGTCTGAATCCGCAAATTCTGATTATCGCATTAGGAACGAATGATGCCGACCCCTGGCGTTGGAACTCGCTGAAAAATGAATTTAAATCTGATTATCTGGATATGGTAAAAGAGTTCAGACAAGGAGGAAAGGATCCAATCATTTACGTATGCCTCCCTCCTCCTTTGTTTGGACCACAAAAAGCTGCCCAAAATACGGTAGTTGAAAACGAACTAATCCCTCTTATCAAGGAAATAGCCGGAGAGATAGGAGCATACATTATCGATTACCATCAACCCCTGATCAATGCAAATAAACAATTCCCGGACAATGTACATCCGGATGATGCAGGTGCCGTACTCATGGCACAGATTGCCTATGATCACATTAAGAAAGCACAAATCATAGTCCCCCATGTATCTGTGAAAAAAGGGAAAGTGAGTGATGAAACCGTAGCTATTGTCAAAGAAGGCGGCACAGTTACTTTTGCCCCCAAACCGATAAACGGAACATGGATATGGACAGGCCCCAATGGTTTCTCTTCAAACAATAGAGTTGTAACATTGAAAAACGTAAAAAACGGTGGCATCTATACTGCTGTCCATACAAACAACGAAGGACAAAGAAGCATTATCAATTTTCTTGTTTCTATAAAAGGGCGTGAGGCAAGTCCCATAACACCATCCATACAAAACAAGAACAGAGAATGGATCAAGACCAACACCCTATCGACTAATCCAGGAACAACCATCGTTCTAAGTCCGCAAACAAAAGACGAGAATGGCACTTGGACATGGGCAGGACCGAACAGTTTCTTTGCATGCAAACGCGATATCCGTTTGGATACCCTTACTCCCACACAAGCCGGAGAATACATTGTGACCTATACAGACAAAGAAGGCAGTCAGAGTCGGTCAAGTTTCTTTGTCACAGTAGAAGGAGAAGTGGTTTGTCCGGATCTGATTCCCTATATTAATATAAATGGCAAATGGCAATCGACTGATGTAATGGAAGTAAAAGAAGGACAGAGTCTGTCTTTCGGTCCCCACCCCTTCAACGGCGAGTGGATATGGAAAGGTCCGGATGGATTTAACTGCGACCGAAGAGAAGCTTCCGTATCCAACTTCAACAGTCAAAAAGCCGGTGAATATATAGGAACATTTACAAATGCAGCAGGCTGTAAAGCAGAATTAATCATTACGCTGAAACTTAAAAAATAAGATGCTGCTATCATGCAGGAATATATCATATTTACACTACTTTTACAGACTATAAATCCATTTACCATTAAACCATGAATTTAAAGACAATCATCACTGCCCTAGGTTGCGGAATAGCATTGTTTGTCAGTGCCCAAAACAAGCACAGTCTTGTGCCCGATACTCCTTCCAAAGCGCCGGACTATTTTTGCACCTGGAATCTGCAAGGCTATTTAGTGAGCCATCAGGATACAAAAGTCACTCGTAAAGCCATGAACGAAGATAATTTGTTTGGTAAAGGAAAATACCAGAATTGGGCAAATTGTTATCCCCGCATTCGGGAGGACTTATATCTTGTATTAGATGATTCCTGGGACATCCCCAAAGAAGTAAATGATAAACCCAACCCCTATCTGGGCACAGTCGAATTAAACGAAGAACGTTTCCCGTCTTTTCATGGTACGCCTGAAGAACGGCTCCGGCAACTTGTCACCCGCATAAAAGCTAAAGGCTGGAAAGGTGCCGGCGGCTGGATTTGTGCACAAAAGGCGGATAACCAACGTGAAACAGACGAGAAAAGCTATTGGACAGAACGAATCAAAACAGCGGATGAAGCCGGATTTGACTACTGGAAAGTTGATTGGGGCAATAACGCCCGTAATGGAAAGTGGCGGAAAATGCTGACCGATATCGGAAAACAATATGCTCCACGCCTGTACATTGAGCATGCCTGCGAAAATAAGTTTATAGAATTCAGCGATGTATTCCGCACATATGATGTAGAGAACGTGATAGCACAACCTGTCACTATCCAGCGTATTTGCAATTTACTTCCATATCAAGCCTCAGCAAATACCCAAGGATTGATCAACTGTGAGGATGAGCCTTATATCGCCGCCGGATTAGGCTGTGCCATTGGCATCATGAGACATCCCTTTACTGGAAATATGCCGGATGGCAATCAGGATGTTGCTTTTCCACCAGTAGGGCGCGACATGAAGAAAAGGCTGGATGAAGTAGTAAGAGGGATACGCTGGCATCGTATCGCCGAACCTTTTGGAGTGAACGGAAAAGACTTCGAGATAGATAATGTACGTTTGGAAGATTATTGGATTCTGAAAGAGAAGGAGACTTGGATGAAAAACCGCAAACCCGGCTCTAAAATGGTTGAATCTGCTCCGGCCCGTGTCAGTCGCGGCATGCCTCTTCCGGAAGTATCGGATAGTTGTTCAGCAGACAGACCGTATATCCTATGTTCCCACTATCCCAACGGAGCAATTGCCGTTGCCAGCATAGGCCGCTCTCTAAACCACGATTACATTTCTAAAAGAATTGGAGTCACTATTCCTGTCCCACAAACAGGAGTTCCTATTGGAGTGTTTGGCTACTTCGAGGAACTGACTCTTATATTGACTGATACACTGAATACCAAGAACTATAGAGTTCTTGCACAAGATCTGGCAGGAGACTCGCCCGTTAACATCACCAAGAAAATAAAGATAAAAGATAACAGAGTTACCATACCGGGCGAATTATTAAGTCGTATCGGCTTAATGAAAGCTTCAAAGTATGATTGCTCCGATCCGGGATTGGTTATACAAATCTTTAGAAATACACCATTTTGAGTTCAACTTACGTAACCTCAACATTTTAAAGCTAAACCGTGTAGACAAAGAATGGATTTAAAACCTGAATAGTACTTGCAAACAAAACTTTATCATAGTCATATTTTTCCATAACTATCTATTATACAAACAGATACAATGCACCTTCTTTTATTGATATCATGCTTTCTCCCTGCATATTTGAGTGTCATAATTATGCTTTTCTATGTATGATATTGATTGTCGCACAAATGCTGCAACAATTGGCTCACATAATGTGCAACAGCTATCGCACATTATATGAGTTAGCTGTTGCACATTATGTGAGTTAGTATATACGTAACCCATTTTATAGAATGACAAATTCAAATCAGCAGACTATATGCCTGTTTGTATTATAAAAGAATAAGAAGATGCATTGTAACAGACTGAACAACTGAATGATAGATGAAAACATGATTTACTGACGAGTCTCCCATAAATGTGAACATAGGACATTTTTTAGGGTATGATGGCAAATCATCTGCTTACTTTTCTTTCTTGAACAAGCGCTGCAATGCATGCAAGTCTATTTCCATTTGAGGTTTAAACTTATCCGACGCCATATATTCCAAAAGACTTTGCTTGAATTGAACTACAGATATTCGATTGTCCAAGTCTGTATCCAAGTCAACACTGCAAACCATCAGATTTCCTTTACCTGCTTTCGCTTCAAAAAGTACGCCCAGTTTTCTGTTTTTAAACCAGTCATCAATCAAATAAACTATCGGACGAAAATCCTGCGGCAAATCGTCCATCACCATTGCATTACATTTTACTGCCAGGTCTTTCCATTGAAAGTCAGAATAACCATCGTTAGGGAATGAGGTAAATGCCGCATGTTCAGGGTCGCATAAGAAGCCTAGAGTATGAGGTGGACGGTTGCTTGTCCAAGCAGTATTCCAAAAGATCGGAGTAAAAGCAACTTTGATATTCCCTCCCATTTCCGGTGAGACCTTCCCATAAGAAAGGAATAAGACATCTTCTCCCTGATTCAGTTTATCTATCGCTTCATTCCACTCATAAGTGATAAATGGCTTCCCGGCTATTTCTGCTTTTCGAGCAGGATATACCCATATATTCCAATCATTGCATATCTCCGTATTTTCGATGCCAACTTTCAATTTCAATTGAACAGGTGAAGGAAAGATATCTAAAGCGAAATTGATTGTTCCGGCTTCTATTAAATTACCAATAGGCAGATCTCGGTTGAAAGTTCCCGATTTCACTACATTGCCGTCCTTCGTTTCAACTGTCCATAAAATACGGGCATCAGAAAGCGGTTTTTCTCCAAAATGCGCAAATTCAATATCCGCCCGGAAAGTTTCATCATTGTTCCAGACAAGCTTCGGTAGTCTTGCCAAAGGTACGGTATGATTACAGAACATACGATATTCCTTTTCATCCACATACCCTTTACTCTCCCAGAAAGCATCCAACACACCGACCAAAGCAGTTCCCTGTCCCGGAAAATCATGTAAATCCAATAGTTGGAAACCTCCTAATCCCGGAGTTCGCAGGGCGGTTTCAATCTCTGTCTTATAGGACAAAGTTTGCAAACGTCCCGACGCATACAAGAATTTATCCGCCATGTCTCCTAATCCCTTCGCATTCAACGTTTCTTTGAAAACCTCAAAATTCCGTGCCTTTAAAACACCCGTATATTTATCAATCTCCTTGAAGTTAGGAAAAACGCACCACTGACCAATCTCATGACTCAACATTGGCATTTCCTGACAAATCACCGCTCTATGGTCATAGTCAGTGCGAGGAACAGACGTATTTATGATGTTACTCATATCGCCTCCGATGCGCGGCCGGTCGGTATTGTAGTAATCCGCATTCTTCACAAAAGGCCATCCACCGGAACTTGTATACAATCTTCTGTCATCATTTTGCTTCCAATGGGCTATCAACTCACTTAAGTATTTCACCTGGTTGTCTCCGCCAGGCTCATTCCCATAAGCAAGCATACAAAAAGACGGATGATTTCCATATTCTTTCAGGATACGGTCCCCTTCTTCTTTAAACCATTCATCCTGTTTCTTTCCCTCACCGATCCAGGTCCATCCTCCGCATTCAACTTGGAGATACATCCCCATGCTATCAGCGACCTGAAATGCTGCTGCCGGAGGACACCAGGAATGGAAACGGACATGATTTAATCCATGATTCTTGCATGCTGTATAAATCTTTGTCCAATAGTCTGTCGTCATGGCAGGATAGCCGGTGAGAGGAAAAATACAACATTCCAATGTACCCCGAAGGAAAGTGGTCTGCCCGTTCACCTCAAAATGAGTCCCGTTTGCTTTAAATTCACGGAAACCAAAATTCACATTTTTTTCGCAGGTTCCATCCGGCGAAGATAAAGAAGCGTGCAAGCGGTACACATTAGGAGTAAACTCAGACCACATTTGTACACTATCTGCCAGTTCAACTTCCGTTTCCAGACTATTGCCCACACCAGGATCAATGTCCATCACTATTTTCTTGCCTAAAACCGATCGATTCTTCAAAAAGACATCCATTTCCAGCTGTGACTTTTTAACTTCGCCACTCAAATGAATCCTGATCTTCGCTTTTTTGTTCTTTGCGTCAGGATAAATCTGGATATCGTCCATGACTAAAGAAGGAAGTGCTTGCATACTTATTTCGCCAATCACACCATTCCAGTTTGTCTGGGTATGGTCCGAGATGCTATGGGCGTTGGCACCCACATCAATATGCATCCTGTTGTCAACACGTAAAGACAGCAAATGCTTTCCCGGAGTTAAAGAATTGATCAGATATCTATGAGGCACCAGCAGTGCATCCTGATGCTCTATCCTTTGACCATCCATATACAATGAGGTCTCCCAATGGGTGCGCTCCAGTTCAAAAAAAATACGCTTACCGGTCCAGGCTTCCGGTATCTCTATTTCTTTCTGATACCAGGCAACACCCACATAATGTTTATCCGGATTGAGCCAAAACGGAACCTTGATATTACCAGGCTCACGATACTTCTCATATTCTTTGGCAACATACCAGGATTTGTCGTTCACTGCCCCTGTCCATTGTGTATTTACACTGATATCATATCCTTTGCCTTGCTCCTGCAAAGATCCCGGCAACTTAACAAATTCCGGGAACTTCTGCATAGCCCAATGATCTTTCTCACCGACATCATTACTATCCAAAGCAAAGTTCCAGTTTCCTGCTAAAGAAGATACAGCCATATTCTTTGTCTGACAAGAACAGACAGCACACAAAACAAGAACAGATACACTAAAAATGATCAGATTTCTTTTCATGGTATTAATCAGCTATTATTTGTTTTAAACTCCGTCAATCTATCCTGATAGATGCAGAACGTTTACTTACTCCCGTTGCACCAAATGCCTCTATCGTCACATAATAAGATAAATCACGGTCGAAAAAGCCAAATTCCGCCTGATGATCGTGAACCATTACCGCATTCCCCATTTGCCCGGGTGTTGTTCCCCAACGAATGACATAGCCGGAGGCTGTATCTACCCTATCCCATGAGAAAGCCATCCGGCGTCTGTCTTCGTTACGTTTCACCCGGAAGTTTGAAACAACCTCCGGCCGTTTACCTTTCGCTTTGCCAAACAGACGCATGTCGGCTATGGAAAAACGACCTATCTGAAAATCTTTTGTATTCCGTACCCTTACAAAACGGGCCTGCACACTCTTCTCCAAAGGTATCAATTCATAGATCTGGTCTTTGGCATTATCCGAACGGTCGACCATCGTTTTCCACTGTTCCCCGTCAGCAGAATACTCTATGACATATTGATAAACCGGCACGTTCTCATCACGCCGATAGGTCTGGAAACCTTCGTCGGCAAAGCAGATCTGCGCAGCAGCCACTTTCATCGACTGTCCCAAATCCATCTGCAACCATTCTCCTTTCTTTCCGGTAGCAGCCGACCAGACCGTTTTAATATTCTCATCCGCCGCCTTTTCTGCTCCGTAGGCAGGGTAAGACGAGGAGGACTTCATCCTCTTTCCATAAGAAAGCAAATTCATTCCGGCCGAGAAATCAACCTTACTGAAATCGACCTTCTTATCCGGTAGAATAAATGGGAAATCAGTATAATCTGTAATGCCATGCGCAATCCCATCCTTATAGTAAGCCGGGAATATAGCGATACGACGTTCATAGTGGTCTTTGCCTGCAACAACCATAGTACCTACATACCAGTCATTGCCATAACGGTCTTTAAAAGGATGCCCATGTCCGGCACCGGCTATGAACCCTCCGGGTTTAATAGAAAAGGGTGCTCCCGGCATACATTGATAAGGTCCCAAAGGATTTTTGGACACATAGACACCTGTACAATAAGAAGTGAACTCGGTACCCGGAGCAGCATACTGCAAATAATAATAATCCCCTTGCCGAGTGATGCAGGGAGCTTCATTCCATCCTCTCTTGTCGTACACTTCATTTTTATCTCCAAAGACTTCCCAGCCCAATCTTTCGGCATTGTGAGGAATCAGGTCTGCCTCCTTTCCAACAGGTTTAAATCCTTTTTCCGGATCTACTTCGATTCCTTGGATAGGTTTGCTATCTGAGCAACCATAATATAGATAAACACGACCGTCATTATCCTGAAAAAGGGCAGGATCTCCATACTTATCCACAGCAGGCTCCACTTCTTCCCATTCGTCAGCATCAGGATTTGTACTCCGGTAAATCCGCTGGTCGCCCATACTCAAATGATAGATGGCATTTTTGTATACCAGCACGGCCGGTGCCCAGTTTTCAACTGTTTTCAGATTACGGGTCTTCACGTACTCCCAATCTTTTAGATTCTTTGAATGCCAGTAGCCGGAAGAGTGCGAGGCGAACAAATAGTATTTATCTTTATACAAAACAATCACCGGATCTGCCGCTTCGCGCCGGCAAACCCCTTCTATCTGAAAGCGATAACTCAGGTTTAAAGGATTGGCAGTGATTCTCTCTATGGTATTTTGCTGTGCCGCCAAAGAACCTGTTATCATCAAAGCGATAAAAGTCAATGCTGTTTTCAGTTTCATAACTATAGAATATAAGATGAGATGATTAATAAATGCCAAACTCATAGATACGTACTACGTCTCCTCCTTTGTTCTGCTCCGGACGCGTTACAAAAAGGCGTACATAGCGTGCCAATACCGGTTCTATCAATACTTTGTTCAATGTATTAGTGGAATTTCCACGGACGCCGTCGATCGTTTTCCACTCTTCGCCCGCTTCATTTTTCACCTGTAGGAAACAGTCACTGGTAATAGAACCATGACCTTCCTGCCCCGCATTGATCAGTTTCCAGCTATTGATTGACTTCTTCTCTCCCAGATCAAAAACAACATAGTGGGGAGCAGGAGTTGTCACACACCATTTAGTATTGACATCACCGTCTATCAGGTATTTGGGGTGCTCCCCATCGTTTACATAACCAGACCAGGCTATGATGCGGGCACTCTTCAACAGATTCTCTTTAGGGGCAGCGGCAGCCTGCAACTGATTCTGCTCTCTGTTCGCTGTGCGGAACAACTGTGAAGCCGATGTTACGGTTGCCATATCTTCCTGCACCAAGGTAGCGGCGAATAGTACCACTTTTTCATTTTTAGGTAAAACAAGGGATGTCGCTCCTTTAGGAATATCAATACCGAACTTAAAGAGGTAAGTGTACTCATACGGACGGTCTTCGCCGGAAACATGACGATGTGTACCAACATAAGCAATCTCCGCTTGTTTCAGGTATCCTTCAGTGTGACCTGTATGTCCCCACTGTCCTACAAATCCGGTGTAGCAAGGAATCATCACTTCCTGATGGTTCTTTCCACTCCTGAAAGTAGCCGCATAGTCGCCGTCGGTTGCAGCTGCCAGGAAGTAAATGCGATTGTACATTTGTCCGGCAGGAAGCTGCAAAGTATCTCCTTTGCAAGTCATACCATTGGCTACATCTTTCTCTCCTAAACGGAAAGGCACCTGACTGGCAAAGATGGTATCGGGCAATAACTCAGCCGCGTATGAATAACCGGCTTCAAAGTTGGCTTCATTTCTGAACTCATTCCACGAAGAACATTTCAGATTATAGTTCAACGGCAAATAAGCATATTCCAACTTAGCAGATGGTAATGCGGAAGGTTTCAGCTTCACTCTGAATGTCTTGACCGAATAAGGTTTGAGAGTCACTTTCAGTTGTTTTCCCGTATAAGGTGTCTCCCCTATTTTCTTTTCTGTTCCATCAGCCTCACAAGCACCGGTGATTTCTCCTGCAAAGGTTAACAATGCCTGTTGTTCCTTCTCACCTCCGGTTTCATAAACACGTACTACATATTCGTCCGAACTTTCAGCCTTTTTCAGAGCTTTAATTAATACATTCGGATTGCTAGATGTCATAAAGGAAAAATCTTTGCCTAACGTTCCTTTGTGTTTCTGCGTTTGGAAAGCCTTCAATGACTGGTTCAATTGCTCTGCCTGCTGAACTGTCTCCGTTTTATCCAGCTTGCCAGCATGTCCTATCAAACTATAAGTGAAGCTATGGAAACCGAAGTCCTGACGGTTTTGGTATGGATAGTTTCCTGCTGTCTCCGGAGTGTGGAGCAGAGTCAACCGGAGTGTGTGGTCGTTGGGTTTATCCCAGCCATATTTACTGTCATTCAGGATAGAGACTCCGTAACTATGATCGTTGTCAGTCAGATCTGCCCAATATTGTGCATATACTTCATAGGCAGTCTGTGTATTATTGCCACGCATCACGCTACCGATGCCAAGATCGTATGTAGCTTTCTCATTATCTACATTCAAAGGAAATTCTGCTTTCAGAAGTGCATTAGTGCTCTCCCAGTCTATCTCATTCCGAAAGTCGATGCGGTGTGCCTGGCTTCCTTCATAGAGATGGATATATTGGCAGAATACTGATTTTCCATGTTGTTTTCTTATACATAATGTCTTGCGGAGTTTTCCATTCTCTGTCAATGTTACTTTTACCGATGAGCCGCCGATAGAAATAGGATCTTTATCAATCGTCTCTTTCAGAATCTCCCAGGCCGGCCAGTTATACGACTTATTTTCAGTAAAGAGAGCAAGGCGAATGGCTTTTCCCTGTTTTACGATTTCTTTATTATTTCTTTTGTCTATCAGGGAGGTGATGTCTCCGTTGGAATCCAGACTCATCCGGTAGACAGAGTTTTCTATCTGATAGGTTCCGTTATGCTGAAGAATAGAAAGTGATGCTGCCTCTTTATTACCGGAAATACGCACATCATACACTGCATATCCGACAGCCGGAACTGTAGCGTCAACTAATATTCTAGCTTTGCCATCGTTGTAAGAGAGTAACTGGGAAGGTACCTTTGTTCCTTTTGCATCAAAAACTGAAATTCCTCCAGGAGATCCGGGCATATCAACTTCTACTTCTACAGTATGATTTACCTGAAATCCTAATGCATTATACAGTATTACGGGAATCCCTTTCACTCGTGTATCCAGCTCGCTGGCAATGCCGTGGACCGAAGAAGCCAGAATGTGAGAGAACTGGTTGAGGGAAATCAGTTCATCATTCCATGAAAACTCATAAGCACGGGGAATGCTTGTTCCTGTGAGGTCATCATGGAACTGATGCAGGATGAAACGTTTCCAGGCATCAGAGAGAGTCGTACTGGGATAAGACTTCCGGTTCAACCATTCTGCTCCTACAGCAGCCCTTTCTGCAGCATCACCCAGCAGTTCATTCTGGCGATTGTACAACTTCATAGCGGCTTGTGAGGTATAACACCCAGTTCCATGTACATCCATTAAAAGTTCTCCGTCGAATACGGGTAATTCCGAATGGTTCTCATAAGGTAAATAGTCTTTAAAGAGCTGGTCACTGGTAGCACTGATTATCTGCAACGGTCCGTTTCCACGAATACCCTTTTCTACGGAACGAACAGAACCGATAGTCGGTGAACCACCCACGTCTCCGGTACCATAATAACGATAGACTGTATTTAAAGGAGTACGCTTTGTTAAATCAAAGAGGTCTTTATTCTCTGACAAATCTACGTCATTCCATCTTTCCCCATATCCATATCCATGAGACAGCATGATAGAGGAGCCATCTATACCTTTCCATAGACCAATGGTAAAAGGATGCTTGCTACCATTATAGAAAGGATGTACACGCCAATCCAGTTTTTGTGATGAAAATCCGATAAGTCCGCAATGAGAAGCAATAGTAGGCAATGTCCAGCCAAACCCAAAACAGTCAGGAAGAAAAATATCCGTACTCTCCGTCTGAAACTCTCTCCGGTAATATTCCTGACCCAACAGGATATTCCGGATGGTCGATTCCGGTGAAGGAACCAGCACATCATTGACATCCCAGCTACTGCCGGATATGTGCCAACGTCCTTCCTTGACGTATTCTTTCAGTTGGGCAAACTCTGCCGGATAAAATTCTTTCATCCATGCGTATTTGACTCCACCTTCAAAATTAAAGATATAATCAGGATAACGTTTCAGCAATAAAAGGTTTTGGCTGAGTGTATTCCATACATACTCTTTGATGGTCGTCTGGACATCCCAGTTCCATTGAGTATCCAAATGCGCATCAGCTACCATATATGCTTTTGCTTTCTTTTCCGAAACAGACTGTGCCTGTAGAGACATATTCGGAGAAATCAATAATAAGAAGGTTACTCCTGCGATAAGCAGGCATTTAATCTTGTTGTACCCAATAATCATATTTTTCATGTTTAATGTTTTAAGATGTACACAAAGTTACGCCCTTATAAACATACGATAATACGAATACGAGACAATATAGTATAGATAGACAGAAGCGTCCTTAAAACAGACAGATATGTCCTAATTACGTACACCGGCAGTGACAAAGCCATGCCCTACACCTAGTATAAATATATGGTATTTAAAGTGAATGTATAATAATGTCACAAATTCATCATAAATAATCATTAAAAGGCGTTACTTTTGTAATCGAAAGAAATCCCTAAAACACATATCATGAAAAAACATTTATTTTTGCTGCTCTGTCTTTATACGTCTTTACATACTTATGGACAAAAGGCATACAAGCTACAATCGCCGGATGGCAATATCCAGGTATCCATAAGTCTCTCAGACAAAATCTATTATGATGTAACTTACCAGCAAGATACATTATTGAAACAATGCAACCTCCAAATGGAATTAAGCAACCAAGAGCTCGGAAATGCTCCTAAGTTGGCAGGAGTCAACAAGAAAAGTGTTGATGAATCTTTAAAGCCGGTCATTCCTCTGAAGTATTCTACTGTTGCCAATAAATACAACCAGTTGTTGATGAAGTTCAAAGGAGATTACTCAGTAGAATTTCGTGCATTCAATGACGGAATCGCCTATCGCTTCATCACCAATAAAAAAGGAATGATTGAAGTCAACAATGAGACATTCCAAGTTAATTTCCCGGAAAACTATCTGCTCCATGTACAACATCCGGGAGGATTTAAAACTGCCTATGAAGAAGAATACAAACATATAGAAAGTAAAGACTGGAAATCATCCGATAAAATGGCTTTACTTCCTATATTGATTGATACTCATAAAGACTATAAGATTCTGATCAGCGAATCTGACTTAGCCGATTATCCGGCACTTTTCCTTAAAAGCAATGGGAATAATGGTATGTTCTCCGTATTCCCCAAGGTTCCCCTTGAATTCGGTGATGACGGCGACCGCAGTCTCAAGATACTCAAAGAAGCAAATTATATAGCTAAAACAAATGGTAAACGCAGTTTTCCGTGGCGTTACTTCGTCATCAGCAAAGAAGATGGAGAAATAGTAGAAAACACAATGACTTACAAGCTTGCTGAGAAAAACAAACTGGAAGACACCTCCTGGATTAAACCCGGACTGGCAAGCTGGGAATGGTGGAATGGCGCTACTCCTTACGGACCGGATGTCGACTTCGTAGCAGGTTGCAACCTGAATACTTATAAATACTTTATCGACTTTGCATCCAGATATGGCATCTCTTATATTATAATGGACGAAGGCTGGGCCAAATCGACCCGTGATCCTTATACTCCTAACCCGGAAGTAGATGTGCACGAGCTTATCCGCTATGGCAAGGAAAAGAATGTAGGTATTGTATTGTGGCTGACCTGGCTGACGGTAGAGAAAAACTTCGGCTTATTCGAGACCTTTGAGAAATGGGGTGTGAAAGGGGTGAAAATTGACTTTATGGACAGAAGCGACCAGTGGATGGTGGATTATTATGAAAGAGTGGCCAAAGAAGCTGCCAAACATCATCTGTTCGTCGACTTCCACGGCTCATTCAAGCCTGCCGGACTGGAGTATAAATACCCGAATGTACTATCATACGAAGGAGTGAGAGGGATGGAACAAATGGGAGGATGCAGACCGGACAATAGTGTATACCTTCCTTTTATGAGAAATGCAGTAGGTCCTATGGACTACACTCCGGGAGCCATGCTAAGTATGCAACCGGAAATTTATCGCTCTGAACGCCCCAATTCTGCCAGCATCGGTACACGAGCTTACCAGATGGCATTATTTGTCATCTTCGAAAGCGGAATCCAGATGATGGCAGATAACCCGACCCTCTACTACCGCAATGACGAATGTACTAAGTTTATGACTCAGGTTCCGCAAACCTGGGATGAGACTATTGCCCTGAAAGCCAAAGTAGGAGAATATGTCATTGTTGCCAAACGCAAAGGAGACAAATGGTATATCGGAGGTATGACCAACAACCAAAAGCAACAAAGAGAATTCGAGCTAAACCTTGATTTCCTGAAAGACGGCAAGAATTATCGAATGACTTCTTTTGAAGATGGCGTCAATGCAAACCGACAAGCGATGGACTACCGTAAAAAAGAACGCGACTTTAAAAAAGGAGATAAAGTAACTGTCCGCCTGGCACGCAATGGTGGATTTGCCGCTGTAATAGAATAATTTACTAACTAATACGATTCATGAAAAGATTATTAATTCCCGGTGCAATGACTGCACTTCTGTTCACATCCCTCTCTGCCATCGCACAAACAGCAGAGAAACCAGAATGGAACAACGAGTATGTTTCGGAAGTAAACAGGGAAAAGGCATGTCAGATTGCCATTCCTTTCGCTGACGAACAACAAGCTACGAAGCTGGCTATCGAAGAGTCACCTTACTACAAAACACTAAATGGAATATGGAAGTTCCATTGGGTTGCCGATCCTAAAGACCGTCCGCAGGATTTCTACTTACCGAACTACGACGTAACTCAATGGGATAATATAAAAGTGCCCGCCACCTGGCAAATAGAAGCTGTACGTCACAATAAGAACTGGGATAAACCATTATATTGCAATACCATTTATCCTTTTTGTCCATGGAACAAGGTGCAATGGCCTAATGTCATCCAACCTCGTCCTTCTGACTATACATTCGCTACGATGCCCAATCCTGTAGGAAGTTATCGCAGAGATTTCACTTTACCGGATTCATGGAAAGGACGTGATGTATTTATCCGTTTCAACGGTGTGGAAGCCGGATTTTATATCTGGGTAAATGGAAAGAAAGTCGGATACTCAGAAGACAGCTACCTGCCTGCAGAGTTCAACCTGACTCCTTATCTGAAACCGGGAAAAAATGTGCTGGCTGTAGAAGTTTATCGATTCACGGATGGAAGTTATCTGGAATGTCAGGATTTCTGGCGTTTCAGCGGTATATTCCGGGATGCCTTCCTGTGGTCGGCTCCCAAAACACAAATCAGGGATTTCTTTTTCCGCACTGATTTAGATCAGGATTATAAAAATGCAACAGTCTCTTTAGACATTGAGGTAACAGGAAAGAAAAGTAATGACGAAATCTTAGTTAAACTGACCGATTTGGAGGGCAAAGAGATTGCTACACAATCCGCACGCGCCAAAATGGGAGTAAATAACCTTCAGTTTGAAGTAATGAATCCTCTGAAATGGACTGCAGAGACACCGAATCTTTACAATCTGACTGTACTTCTGAAACAAAAAGGAAAAACGACAGATATCCGTAATGTAAAAGTCGGCTTTCGTAAAATAGAACTAGCTAAAGACGGACAGATGCTGATCAATGGTAAATCGACTTTATTTAAAGGAGTCGACAGGCATGACCACAGCCCTGAAAATGGACGTACTGTGTCTAAAGAAGAAATGGAGAAGGATGTACAGTTGATGAAATCGCTGAATGTAAACGCTGTACGTACTTCTCACTATCCCAACAATCCTTATTTCTATGACCTGTGCGACAGATATGGTATCTATGTGCTTTCTGAAGCCAATGTAGAATGCCACGGACTCATGGCTTTATCCGGCGAACCTTCATGGAAGGATGCTTTCACCATCCGTAATGAAAATATGGTGAGACGATACAGAAATCACGCTTCCATCGTAATGTGGTCAATGGGAAATGAATCGGGCGGAGGAGATAACTTCCTGAGTGCCGAGAGAGCTATCAAGAAGCTGGATACCACACGTCCTACCCACTACGAAGGAAACAGTTCTTATTGTGACGTCACCAGCTGTATGTATCCCAACGTACAATGGCTGGAAAGTGTAGGTAAGGAACGTTTAGAAAAATCACAGAAAGGCGAAACAGTAAAACCACATGTGGTATGTGAATATGCCCATGCCATGGGAAATTCAATAGGTAACTTTAAAGAATACTGGGAAACGTATGAACACTATCCGGCACTTATCGGTGGTTTCATCTGGGACTGGGTGGATCAAAGTATCAAAATGCCGACACCTGACGGTACCGGTTACTACATGGCTGTAGGAGGCGACTTCGGAGACAAACCGAACGATGGCAACTTTTGCACGAATGGAGTCATTTTCTCCGACCGTACCTTCGCTGCCAAAGCTCTCGAGGTGAAAAAGATACACCAGCCTGTAGGTATCGAAAACCTGGGCGACGGAAAATACAAAGTAAAGAACAAAAGATTCCATACGAATCTGGAAGACTTATATGGAAGATATGAAATAGAGGAAGACGGCAAAGTCATCGCATCCGGCAACCTGGACGATCTGACAATGAATGCACAGGAAAGCAAGGTTATCACCATTGCTGATGCACAAATAAAGAGAATCCCCGGAGCTGAATATTTCATCAAATTCAGTTTCAGATTAAAGAAAGATACGGAATGGGAAAAAGCCGGATATGAGGTAGCATCCGAACAATTCAAACTCTCAGATAGTGAAAAGCCTATTTTCAAACCAGGGAAAGGAGATATCAAACTAGTAGAAACAGACCAGGCTTATCTTGTAAAAGGTGACCGGTTTGAAGCAGCCTTCTCCAAGCAGGAAGGAACCATCTCGGCTTATATACTGGACGAAGTTTCTTTAATAAACAAGGGATTAGAACTGAATGTTTTCCGTGCTCCTACCGACAATGACAAACAGGTAGATGGAGACTGGCAACGAAAAGGGCTTTATAATATGGCTTTAGAAGCTGGCCGTTGGACCGTACGCCAAGAAGATGGAAAGGTAATCCTGCAAATAAAGAACACCTATAAAGGTAAAATAGGGTTCGATTTCCAGACAGAAATTGAATATACTGTGGCTGCCGATGGCTCTATCTTGGTAAACAGTACGATCATTCCTGCCATTAATGGAGAAATCATTCCTCGTGTAGGTTATCGTATGGAGTTGCCGGAAGGATTTGAACGGATGCGTTGGTATGGACGCGGACCGTCAGAGAATTATGTAGACCGCAAAGACGCCAGTTATGTGGGAGTATACAATGATTTGGTATCCAACCAATGGGAAAACTACATCAGATCACAGGAGATGGGTAATCATGAGGATGTACGCTGGATTTCAGTAACCAACCCCGATGGCATAGGATTTGTCTTTGTTGCAGGAGATAAGATGGCTGCATCAGCACTACATGTAAAGGCACAGGATATGGTGGACCCGAACAATCTTAGAAAAATGTTCCATAAATACGAAGTACCTGCAAGAAAAGAAACAATTCTCTGCCTGGATGCTAAACAACGCCCATTAGGAAATGCAAGTTGCGGTCCTGGCCCGATGCAGAAATATGAGCTTCTTTCTCAACCGACTGTATTCAGCTTTATCATGATGCCTTTGGAAAGAGCTTATTTGCAAGAAGAACTAGTTGAGAAAGCTCGTGTACAAATGCCTGTATGTATGCCTGTTTTAATAGAAAGAGATAATAACGGTTATTTAAGTCTAAAGACTCAAACACCCGGAGCTACTATTCTCTATAGTTTGAACGGAGCAGAATACAAGACTTATACAGAACCAATAGAATTTATTTCCGGCGGTAACGTACAGGCATATGCTACTTCAGAAAAACTCGAAAAAAGCTTGAAAACATCTGTTGAACTTCCTATCTATGTAGACCGTTCTGCCTGGAAGATAGTATCTGTAAGCAGTGAAAACAATGGAGAAGAAGCACGCAATGCCATTGATGGTGACCCGACTACAATTTGGCACAGTCGCTGGGCAGAACCTGTAGCAAAGCATCCTCATGAAATAGTAGTAGATATGGCATCTTTGCTTGAAGTAGACAAGTTTATCTATCAGCCGCGTAACTCCGAAAACGGCCGAATTAAAGACTATGAACTTTATTTCAGCAAGGACGGAAAGAGTTGGGAAAACAAAACCAAAGGTGTCTTCGAAAACTCATCTTCAGCACAAATTGTGACTTTAAAGGAACCGGTCACAGCACGTTATTTCAAATTGGTAGCGCTATCTGAAATACACGGCAGAGACTGGGCTTCAGCCGCTGAATTGAATGTCAATATAACTAAGAACTTATCGGGTACATCCGGAGGAAAGCAAACAGTAGTGTATGTAGACAGTGATGCAGATGGAAGTATGAAGCTAGCTGCCGATGGTGATAAAAATACATATTGGCACACCGTACACAACCAATTCTACTTGGCACCTTATCCTCATGAAATTCAAATGGCTTTAGGCAAGGAGATGAAAGTAAAGGGCATCAAATATACCCCTCGCCAGGACTCTGCCGAAGGAAGGATAGCCAAATATGAATTGTACGTCAGCCGTGATGGCAAAGAATGGGGAAAAGCAGTTGCTTCCGGTACATTTAATAACTCCAAAGAGACACAGACTGTTGAATTTACACCATGTCAGGCACGCTATGTTAAACTACAGGCTTTGTCTGCTATTAAAGGAGATAAACTAGCCGCTATAGCAGAACTGGAAATTCTTTCTGCAGAATAAGTTTCAAATTAAGTATATAATAAACGTAGATGGTATGCATAAAACAAAAGCACCATCTACGTTTTTTGTATTTTAGATATAGAGCAAAACAAAAAAGTTATCCATCTCCTTCTTTTTTGTTCTATTTTAGAACAAAATAACAGGATTTTTATATACATTTGTGGAGCTTATTGTTATACCATGCATAAACAAACACACTACTCCGCAAGATTTTTATTGTTCATAGGCATTATATGCTGTCTGCCACCGACGCTTCATGCATATAGCTTACGACAATTCTCCAACAAAGATGGGTTGTCCAACAGTGCTATTCTATCTCTTTATCAAGACCAACAAGGCATAATATGGATTGGCTCATGTGATGGTCTGAATGTGTTTGACGGAGTCAATATACAGATATATGGTCCAAACGATCCCCCGAAAACGTTATTATCAGGAAATCTGATTAATCACATCATGGAGGCTGAAAAAAATGTGTTTTGGATACAGACAAATTATGGACTCGACCGATTGGATACCAAGCAGCAAATATGTCAAAGTTTTACCGAATTTAAAGACAACAACCATATAGCAAAAAGTGATGACAATGAGATCTTCATCATAAAAGACAATGGATGCCTTTATTATTATCAACGAGAACTACAAAAATTTCAGAAAATAGAGATTCCTCAAATAGCATTCAAACATATACTGTCCATCACAATTGATGCAAATGATGTATTATGGATTTTCACATCCGACAATGACACACGCAGTTATCAGGTAAAAAAAACAGATCATAATATAACTTTAATTCCTAATAACCTATTCAAACATTCTGAGAAACTACTATGGGCTTTTTCTGAAGAACATTTAGTCTACTTTATCGATGAAACTTATTCACTATATGAATATGATTTCACCAACCAGAAGCAATATTTCATAGCAGATCTTAAGACAGAGATCGAAGTTCATGGAGAAGTTTCTTCTATTATCAAGCAACAAGATGATTACTATATCGGCTTTAAAAGTAGCGGACTAATCATTTTAAAATATATGGCCGATCAGAAAATTAAGTATCAAATACAATCCACTGAAATTCATTCGGGCATCTTTTGTTTAATGAAAGACAAGTTCCAGGATATTGTCTGGATAGGAACAGATGGTCAAGGTGTGTATATGTACTATAATGATACGTTCTCTATAACAAACACTTTGTTAGACACTCCGGTATATCAAATAAACAATCCCGTGCGCACACTTTATTACGACGAAGAGCATACACTATGGATCGGGACAAAGGGAGGAGGAATACTACGTATTAAAGATTACTCGCCTGAAATCAGTGCGCCAACTTCTTTTGAATATATGACAGCTGGCAATAGTACATTGACAGATAATACTGTCTATTGCTTTGCACCCGGTTCTCTGAATAAGTTATGGATAGGCACAGAAAATGGAATTAACTACTACTCATACAAAGAGAAACGACTAAAAGAACTGCCAGTGACAGCTGACGGGAAAAAAGTAAAGTATGTGCATTCCATAAATGAATTGAATGATACAACCTTATGGATTGCGACTGTTGGTGAAGGCATCGTAAAAGTTATCTTAAAAGACCCTGCCGTTTCTCCCATTATAAAGTCTGCAGACAGAATTGTTCTGGATGAAGGACGCATGGCATCCAACTATTTCTTTACCTCTTTTCAAGAAAATGATTCTATTCTATGGTTCGGCAATCGTGGCTATGGAGCTTATCATCTGAATGCAAAGACAGGAAAGTTAACTTCCCACAAATTTGATGATATTGTGAACAGCCAGACAGCCAATGACATTTTCGTTATTCATAAAAATGCGAAAGGATATTGGTTGGGAACCAGCTCAGGACTACTCCACTTTACTCCTAATGACACACATTACCACAACAGAGCCAGTTTAATTTCAAACAACACCGTACACGGTATCCTGGAGGACTTGCAAGATAATCTCTGGATAAGCACTAACCAGGGACTGGTAAGATTCAACCCTGAAACCAATACAGGACAAACATATAACAGAGAAAACGGGCTGTCAATTACCGAATTCAGTGATGGCGCTTTTTATAAAGATAAACGAACAGAAACATTATTTTTTGGCGGAACCAACGGATTCGTTACCATCCGATCCAATAACTATCTTACAGAAGATTATATGCCTCAAATTCATTTAAAAGGATTATCTATTTTCGGTAAAGAACATAACATCAATAATTTTCTCCAGGTTAAAAACGAACAAACGATCCTGCAACTGGATTACAACCAAAACTTCTTCTGTATTAACTTTATGGCACTTGACTATATCAACGGTAATAATTTCTCTTATTCTTATAAGCTTGATAAAATCAGTGAGCATTGGATAGATAGTGAAACGTCTTCCAGTGCTATCTTTTCAAACCTTGCTCCCGGTCAATACACCTTACTGGTAAAATACAGGAATAATATAAACGGGAAAGAAAGCCATATCCAGGAACTCATCATCCGTATTATTCCTCCCTGGTATTTAAGTTATTGGGCATATACCATCTATTTTATCTTATTCGCCTCTTTCTGTGCCTCAACGGTTTATCATTTTATCAGAAAGTACCGCCGCAAACAATATCGCATGATCGAAAAAATGAACCGGGAAAAAAAAGAAGAAATCTACGAATCCAAGCTACGTTTCTTTACCAACATCACACATGAGTTCTGCACACCTCTGACATTAATTTATGGTCCATGTGAAAAAATACTAGCTTATCCGCATACTGATCCATACATTCGTAAATACGGACTAATCATACAGCAAAATACAGAAAGGTTAAACAGCCTTATTTTGGAATTACTTGAATTTCGCAGACTAGAGACCGGCAATAAGGTTCTATATATCCAAAGTTTGCCTGTGTCGGACAAACTTAGAGGCATAGCAGAATCATTCAATGAACTGATCGAGAACAGAGAACTAAACTACCAACTAAATATCGAACCGGATATTCAGTGGAATACAGATATCAGTTGTTTCAATAAGATAGCTAACAATTTGTTATCCAATGCATTTAAATACACGCCGGATAAAGGCAGCATTACTGTTGATCTGAAGATAGAAAATCAACTTCTAACCCTTCGGATATCCAACTCCGGGAAAGGGATAGCCAAAGAGAACTTAAATAAGATATTTGACCGTTATAAAATACTGGATTCTTTTGAGTTGAATGGAAAAAACTCACGAAACGGACTGGGGTTAGCCATATGTAAAAGCATGATTACTCAACTGAACGGGCAGATTAACGTTGACAGCATCCCTGGTGAAATTACAACATTCACTGTTATCTTACCGGAAATGCCACTGACTGAACAGGAATCCTCCCAAGAAGTATATAAAACAACACAGTTAAAAACCAATACTGAACCCATCGAATTAGAAAAGACAGCCACAAATTTCGACGCTTCCAGACAAACAATCATGATTATTGACGATGATCCTTCTATGCTTTGGTTTGTCTCGGAGATATTTGTTGATAAATACAATGTGTTATCTTTTAATAATGCCAAAGAAGCATTAACCACCTTGGAATTAAAGCAGCCTGACCTAATCATTTCAGACGTGATGATGCCTGAAATTGACGGACTCTCTTTCACACATCGCATTAAACAAAATAAGCTATGGAGTCATATACCATTGATTTTACTATCTGCCCTTCATCATGAAGACGATCAGGTAAAAGGTCTTGATTCAGGAGCAGAGGCATATGTCACTAAGCCCTTCAATGTGAAATATCTGGAAAAAATAGTATATCGGTTGATACAACGCAAATCTGAGTTAAAGGAATATTATAGTTCCGTATTCAGCTCTTTCCAAATAGAAAATGGGAATTGCATACATAAAGAAGATCAAGATTTCTTTAACAAAGTAATAGAAACTATAGACAAGAATATTACCAATCCAGATCTGTCCGTTGAATTATTGAGTAGCGAATTAGGTTACAGTACCCGTCAATTCTATCGAAAACTAAAACCGATAACGGAAAAGTCACCTGCTGATATTATCAAAGAATATCGCCTCAGTATGGCTGAGCGTTTACTGCTAACCAGGAACCTCACCATTGAAGAGATTATGGATAAAACAGGATTCACTAATCGTGGTACATTTTATAAACTATTCTCTCTGCGATTTGGTATGCCACCACGTCAATATAGAGAACAGCAGAAAGACAATGTAGTAAAACACTCCGAACTATAAGCCATTGATAAATACCTACTTTCATGGCTTATAATATAACCAGATTATCTCCATAATGAACAGATTACCTTCACTATGATCAGATTATTTCCTAATTTGAACAATCGTTTACACCTTTTCTTCTTTTAAATCTCTATTTTTACAATCAGCTAAGGCACTTAAATTATACAATAACAAAAATTACAAAACATGAGAAAAGCACATCTGATGCTAGTTGGTTTACTACTCTCTTTTGCAGCAAACGCAACCAATGATATTCCCCGGCCGGAATATCCCCGCCCACAATTTGAAAGAACTACCTGGGTTAATTTAAATGGTACGTGGACATATGAATTCGATCTTGATGATTCTGGGAAAAAGCGTAACTTACCTACGGCAAAGGAGCTTAGCAAAACAATTACGGTTCCTTTCTGCCCGGAAAGCAAACTATCCGGAGTTAATCATACGGACTTTATAAAAAAAATGTGGTATCAACGTTCTCTGCCGATACCCGCTGACTGGAGTAACAAGAAGATTTTACTCCATTTCGGTGCTGTTGACTATTTAGCAGAGATTTATATAGACGGACACCTCGTCGGTTTTCATAACGGCGGAAGCTCTCCTTTTGTAATAGATATCAGCCGCATAGCCAAACCCGGGAATAGCCACAATCTGGTAGTATCCGTGTCCGATGATGCAAAATCGGGTCGTCAGGCATGCGGCAAACAGTCTCCGGAGAAGAACTCCTTTGCCTGTTTTTATACCCGTGTCACAGGTATCTGGCAAACGGTGTGGATGGAAGCGCTCTCTCCCTGTGGACTGAAATCGGCAAATACCTATCCGGATATTGACAATAATCAATTGATCATTACTCCGGAATTCTATCAGATATCCAATGACCAGACACTGGAAGTTACGATCTATGACAGCCAGAAAAAAGTCGCTCAAGTGACATCAAAATGTGCTAATGGCAGTAACCTGATCTTACCGATAAAGAATATCAAGCTCTGGAGCCCCGAAACTCCCCACCTTTACGATATCAGTTACTGCGTCAAAGATGCCAAAGGGCAGACCATCGATGAGGTAAAATCATATGTAGGTATGCGCAAAGTGCATACAGCCAATGGCAAATTTTACCTGAATAACGAGCCTTATTTCCAGCGCCTGGTTATGAATCAGGGGTATTATCCTGATGGAATATGGACTGCACCTACCGATGAAGCCCTTAAAAATGATATTTTACTAAGTAAGAAAGCCGGCTTCAACGGGGCACGGCTTCATCAAAAGTTTTTCGAAGAACGATTCCATTACTGGGCAGATAAGCTGGGATTTATCACTTGGGGAGAGTCTCCTAACTGGGGAATGAATCCCGATGACGAGGTCGCATCAAGAAATCTTCTCAGTGAATGGATAGAGATACTCGAACGAGACCGTAATCACCCTTCTATCATCACATGGGCACCTCTTACCGTACCATTGAGCAATGTTTCGTCCGGTACATTTGCACGCTTGGTATTTGACCTGCAAAAACTGACAAAAGCAATCGATCCCAGTCGCCCGTTCAACGACCTTACCGGCAGTGGATTCCATTTCCTGACAGATATCTGGAGCATCAGTACTTACGAAGCGGATGCAACACGTTTCGCACTAAGCTTAAAGCCGGACAAGAACCATGCAGCTTATGCCAACCAACCTTTTATCATCGGTGAATTCGGCGGTATTGTATGGGAGACATCCAGAACCAAGGAAGACACATGGGGACATGGAGGAACATTTACCAACGAAGATGCCCTCTTCGAACGCATCGAAAAACTCATCAATGCGATTCAATCCTCCGGAATCATCAGCGGATTCTGCTATACACAGTTTTCAGATATCGAACAAGAGAAAAACGGTATCTACACTTACGACCGACAGCCTAAATTTGATATGGAACGGATTAGATCTATCTTTGAAAAGATTCCAAGCAGACCGATAAAGAAATAAGTTCAGCTTGCTAATAGTATAATTCAGCCCGTCAATATATTCAAATCGAATTATATTGACGGGCTGAATATCCCTTTAATCAAGGTGAAACCTTACCGTTTACTCTCAATATATTCAATCGCTTTTCTAATCCACATATCTTCTCCTGCAGCTATATCTTCTACAGTCTGTTCCACCGGAATATCAATAGTCACTCCATCCCGTTGATTCAATTTCCATTCAGGATAGAATGCTCCCGCCATTGTATAGGTGAATTTGATTCCCCGAGGCAAATATAAATATCCGACATGACCGTTCGCACCGGCAGTTTGCGTACCGATAACCGCACTTTTTGGTGCCACTCTATAAGCGACAGACATTAGTTCTCCAAAACTCTGAGTCATCTCATTTACAAGAATAGCAATCTTACCTTTGAAATAATCAGGATTTTCTTTAAAACCAATTTTCCCAATTATATCAAGACCAAAGTTACCCGGAAATTTCTTCGAATTAATGGAATACCACATAAATGTAGTTGGTTGAGGATAAAGGTATTTTCCAAGTACTTCCATAATGTCCCATCTCGGATACTTACGCATATCCAATATCATTCCTTTGGCGTTCAAATTTGTTTTCATCATCTGATCCAGTTCCGGAAGCCCTATTATACCTGCATCTACATAAAGAATCTTTCTGGCATCCAGTCCGTAATCTGACGGGCTCTTTCGGCCTTTAAAAGATGCTCTTTCAAAAGACTGCATGGGTATCGTATATTCATGGGACTGCCCTTGATTCTCCACTGTGACTTTCATTTCATTCTCCGATGTAACAAATAGTCTGAATGAGACATTCCTCAGTAAACCATGCTCATTTGAAGAAGGCAATATAGAACGGTAATTGTCGATTATTTCCGAAATCGGTTTATCATTTACAGCCAGTATGACCGATCCCCGCTCAATCTGTTTTAATGCAGTCGATTCTACTACAAGCTTACCGTCCGTTGTCTGAGTCAGTCCCAATGGAAGACCATACAATCGGGGAGCATGATTCGGAAATTCAAGCCCTCCATGTGAATCATTGATTTCAGCAGCCAGTTTTCGTATAGAATGGTCCAAATCTTTTTCCGAAGAGGCATTGATAAATTCAGGCAGATATTGCGCCAGCAGAGTACTCCATCTATGGTCTGTAAGGTTGGCGTAAGGATATCCATGTTCGATGGCATTCCACAATCTATAAACCGTAAGAATACGATATCCCTGATCTTCCCAGTCGATTGAAGGATAAGGTTTGTCTCTGGCAAATTCCACCTCCTCCTTTCCGGTTAATATCGGAAGATAGTAGTTCAATACACTATTACGTTTGGCATTCTTGATTCTCACTAGTTTTTCAGACAGTTTCTTATCGAAGACATTCGGATCTTCCAGCCAGCCAAGCTGTGCAAAACGATGATATTGGGCCGAATCTCCGATTACATACTCCTCGGTTTCCGTGATTTTACCGTACTTATCTATCCATTCATTTAACAGTGAATTCCTTTCCTTTTTGCTCTTCGCAGCTGCTATCCCGGGCATCACTCTGAACAATTCAAAATCCCAGTTATACTTTCCAACCACAACCTGCGGATGAAAATACTTAAGGAATCCCCAAACCTTGCCCAAAACCACCAAATTTTCCAATGTTTGCCCGTCAACGTCTCCAAGCGATATTCCTGAATTTCCTGCGAACTCCAGATCCTTGTCTACTTCAACATCCGGATTCTTAATTAAATCAAGTGACTGTCCATCTATCAGCACCTGGCAGTCGTTCACCCAAAGCCTGGCCTCCCCGTCACAGAGTATTCGAAAGAAAAATTTCTTGGAACGTGTAAACGGCATTTCCACATAAAAGTCTTTCCAGTCCTGACTGCCGTTACATTCAAAATCAATAGCCTTCTCGTCTATTCTTTGAAGGTGAGTGTCCAGTTTAATTGCGAAACTCACTTTGGCATTATTTGCCTGCTGATATTTGTATTTGCCCTTAAACACAATCGTCTTACCTGTAATATCGCGGTTATTCATGCCGAAATAAGCTTCTGTTTTCTTTCCCCGTACAGACGGAATCAACAATGACGACTGATTATTAAAGAGCACTTCTCCATCTACCCGAATATCTTGATTTTCACTATACCAAGCCATCTTAGGCATTTCCCGCATTGGATCAAAGGAAATAATACGCGTACCGGTAAAAGTAAGAAGGCCCTTTTTACTTTGATCAGACTGCGCATATAAGTTAAAAGCAACCAACGCGAACACTAATAAGCCAACTAATCTGTTTTTCATATGTATCATAGTTTTGTTGTCAATTCAAATATTTACAGGTTTGTACTCTGGACACACCAAAGGTCAGAAAAAAGAAACACTACCAGAGAAAATATCTGTTCATAATTTAGCAATATCTGTTTATTTCAACCCTAAACACATGTTTTAGCGAAAAATTCGATATACTCAACAAGAAAACAGAGACAGCTTCATACGTTTCGGACGTAATCTCTATTTTATAATTCAAACATAATATCATCTTATCTATTATGAGTATCTTTGCACTCCGAATATATACTTAACTATGAATAAAGTCAACGGTTTCCTGTACGGTCTGCTTTCGTCGGCCTCTTTTGGGCTTATCCCCCTATTCACCATTCCTGCCATGCAGGCGGGCATGCAATTCGAATCGATACTCTTCTATCGCTTCCTGTTTGCATGTATGGCATTAGGCGGGATTCTGCTGATCAACGGGCAATCCTTTCGAATCAGCAGACGGGACATTCCTTCCCTGCTCCTGCTTGCGATACTTTATCTGATGTCTGCCGTCTTTCTGTTCTGGGGATATAAGTTTATGGCAAGCGGCGTAGCCACCACCATTCACTTCATGTATCCGGTACTGACTACCCTGATCATGATGCTATTCTTCAAAGAAAAGAAATCCGGTTGGCGGATAGCCGCCATCGCCTCTGCCGTGATAGGTGTCTACTTCTTATCCGGTGGAAATACAGAGACAGGAAGTTTATCATTTTTCGGCCTTTTCATCGTTCTTTTATCAGCATTGGGATATGCACTGTACCTTGTCACAATGAGCCAGTTAAAGATCGGCCGGATGAAAGGATTACTGCTCACTTTCTATGTCTTTCTTTTCGGAGGAATCTTTCTCTTTATCGGAACCAGCAGTATCAGCCATCTTCAGCCTATCAGCGAATGGCATACTGCCGGAAATCTAATCTTGCTGGCATTGATCCCGACCGTCGTTTCTAATCTTGCACTGGTCAGAGCAGTAAAAAGCATCGGCTCCACACTCACCTCTGTATTGGGAGCTATGGAGCCGGTAACTGCCGTATGTGTAGGCATCTTCCTCTTTGGAGAAGCATTCACCACAAGTATTGGCGTAGGCATTGCACTGATTATCGTTGCTGTAATGGTAATTATACTGAAACGATAAGAGCAGCCTTCTTATAAGATTGTTTTCCGTTTCAGCGGGTTAATTTCAGTTCTTCAATAAGATTGGCAGCCTTTCCATACTTTTCCATAATGAAAAGCATATAGCGGACGTCTACTCCGATACAACGCTGCAAGTCCGGTTCAAATACGATATCACTGCTCATCGCTTCCCAATTACCGTCAAAAGCAAGACCAAGCAATTCCCCTTTCGCATTGAACATGGCACTGCCGGAGTTTCCTCCCGTAATATCATTATTCGAGATAAAACAAACGTTCATATCTCCCTTTTCATCGGCATATCTGCCGAAATCACCGGAAGAGAGTAAAGCCAGAAGATCCGGTTGAACAGCAAAGTCAATATCGCCTGCGTGTTCCTTTACTTTCTCGAAAATGCCTTTTACTGTCGTATAATAACTGAAGGTAGCCCCGTCAAAAGGAGAATATCCGCAGACTGTACCAAAACTAAGGCGCATGGTGGAATTAGCATCAGGATAGAAGTTACGGTCGGCATACATACGACGCATAGCGGCATTGAACAGGCGTTCATCCTGCTCTATTTGTTCGGAAGCCTCCGAGACGCTCTGATTCATCTCATAGTATTTCACTATCAGGTCGAGGCTTAAAGAAATGGCAGGGTCCTCGATGAGATTATAGGTCGTGTCACGTTCAAGGAAGCGCTTCAGACCCTTCGGAGAAGTGATTTGAGAGGTAGCATACAAAGAGTCTACATAAGTCTGGACATTTCCGTTATACAAGGTGTCTATTTGCAGATACATCGCCGGAAGGTATTTCTTATCCACTTTGGACCGGTATTCTTTGAGCATGGCCGCAAATACTTCCTTATCAATAGACAGATTCAGGTTATCGTATTTCTCCAGTAACTTTTTCATGCGGGTAACGACCAACTTCTCTTCGGCCTCAAAATCGAAATTCAGTATTTCGAGTGCCAATTGAACCAATTCGGGACCATTAATGAACGACTCCCCGAAATAAGCAAGGGCACGGTTTGTTTCCCTACGATTATTATAATTCAGTTCCAGAGAAGAGAACAGACGAATCAGTTTCTCCCTTTCTTCCGGATGAGACTGAATCCAGTCCCGGAGGGCTGCTTCTGCTGCGCGCTTCTTTTCCAGCACTTTCAGGTGCCGGATGGCTTTATTCATTCCTATGCTGTTTTTCCAGTAGTTGGAACTTTCATCGTATTTAGAAGCATACTTGATACGGATATCCGGATGGCGATCCATTTCCCGCTTCCAGATAGCCTGTTTTACCCCGCGCACATCGATCATAGCCTGATTAATGCCGTTCATCATTTCTTCGATCCCATACGAAGAGAGATAGCGCTCCGTACTGCCCGGATAGCCGAGAGTCATACAGAAAGAGCCTTCCTTGTATCCATCCAACGAAATAGGAGCTACGTATTCCGGATGATAAGGGACGTTTTCTGGCGAATAATCCGCCGGTCCGTTCTGTTTGTTGGCATAAATACGGAAAACGCTGAAGTCACCTGTATGGCGAGGCCACATCCAGTTGTCCGTGTCCCACCCGAACTTGCCGACTGAAGAAGGAGGAGCAAAAACCAACCGGACATCATTAAAATCACGGTAGACAGAAAGCCAGAACTCGTTTCCGGCGTAATACGCATCGACAATTCCCGTCAGCGTAGAGTCCTTCTCTGATACCTCCATGCCGATTACATTCATGACAGAGTCGACAACTACGCGACGTTCACTTTCCGTATGAGCATGTTTGGCAGCCGAGAGCACACGCTTGGTCACATCCTCCGTACGAAGAAGGAAACGGACATATAATTCGGGATTCGGCAGTTCTTCACCAAGGTTGCGGGCTACAAAACCATCCTTCAGATAATCATGTTCTACGGAAGAATGCTGCTGGATACTGCTGAAACCACAGTGATGATTGGTAAATACCAGACCATCTTCGGAAACCACCACTCCCGAACAGAATCCACCGAAACTGACAACGGCATTTGCCAAAGCCGGCTTCTTCGGATTATACAGTTTATTTACAGGCATCTGCAAACCGAGTTCCTTCATCACCCGTTCCGCCTGTTTGTTCTTGCGAAGGTTCCCCAATAGCCACATTCCCTCGTCAGCAAATGCCTGTGACAGGCAAAGGGAGAGGAGAATCACTGCGGTTAGTCTGAGTTTCATGCTATTATTTTTAGATTTATATATTCTATGATCAATCCGAGGGTCATTATTCGGTAATGAGCCTCAACTTCTTCGCTCCCACCCGTGCTTTCAGCCATGCGCTGATTTTCTCCTTCTCGGCAACTGACGGATGTTTGCCAAATTTCAAAACAGCCAGTGTCACTGTATCCGTTTTCATCGAGTCTACCCGTGTTTCCAGCGAGTGAGCGATAGAAAGCGAAGTGATAGAAGGATAAAGCACCTTCAATTCGGGCACTAAAGTACGTCCCATCGTATCGTACTCTTTATATTGAGCGAGGTTTTCTTCCAGTCGGGTAATCTTTTTCTGCTGTTCCTGCAGGCGTTGCTCGCTGTTTTTATAAAAGTCCTCCATTACCATGGCACGAATGGAAGAGACATCTACCGCTTCATTATTCATCCCTTGCAGTACAGTCAGCTTTGTTTCTTCCAGCTTGTATTCTTTTAGTTTGCTACGGGCAATGGATATCGAAGCATCCGGAACTTCGGGACCGATCAGAACCACGCGGATGTCTTTATGCTCATAACTGATCTTCTTATCAAGTACCTGCGTATTCTCAAAGTTCAACTGCTCATTGATAAACCGATTGGCTGCCGTCTCATAAAAAGTACTTTTAATGATGCCAAACGTCAGATAAACAGCCGGACACATTGTCAGCACAACAATCAGAATGATGTATTTACGCACCATCTTCTCGCGTGCCTTATCCACAAATTCCTTACGCTGGAAGTGCATCACCCGCACACCGATGAAGGTAGCCAGACTGATAAATACAGAGTTGATAAAGTAAAGATAAAAAGCACCCAGAAAATAGACCAGATTGCCCGATGCCAGACCGTAACCTGCCGTACAAAGCGGAGGCATCAACGCCGTAGCAATGGCAACTCCCGGAATCACATTTCCCTTCTCTTTGGTAGACAGGGCTACAACTCCCGCCAAACCACCGAAAAGTGCGATGAATACGTCATAAATCGTAGGCGAAGTACGCGCCAACAGCTCCGATTGCGCTTCGGCAATAGGAGTGAAAAGGAAAAAGATGGTTGCCGTCGTCACACTGAAAGCAGTCGTGATGAGGAAGCTCTTCAAAGAACGTTTCATCAGCTCGAAATCATTCAAACCGACAGAAAGTCCGACACCCATGATAGGACCCATCAACGGTGAAATCAACATGGCACCGATAATCACTGCCGTAGAGTTGACATTCAAGCCCAGTGAAGCCATAAAGATGGCAAAAATAAGAATCCACAAATTGGCTCCTTTGAATTCTACTCCTTTTCGGATAGAGTCAACGGTTTCCATTTCATTGTCTTTATCCTTTTTCAAGTCCAGGTATTCACCCAGGAACGACTTGATCGCAAACTTATTCCGTTCATCTGTCTTCATAGTCATTTCTTTTTTATAATCCGGTTAATAACAGGAATCTGACTCAAAGGCAGGTCCCGTTTGATAATATAAGCAATAAATAGTAGCAGAAGTACTGTGCGGAATGCAAGAAGCAAAACTGTATTATGAATCGGCATCCATTCACCAATCAGATACAGAATAATAGCTAAGCCTACATAACAACCTATTCCACGCAAATCATAAGCAATAGGATATTTCTTCTGACCGACAAAATAAGAAAGCAACATAGCTATGGCATATCCGGTAAAACCCGCCCATGCGCAAGCTACATACCCATATACAGGAATCAGGAAGATATTCATCAGAACAACAGTCAGACAGGCTATAATGGAGAAATATGCCCCCCATCTGGTATCATCCGTCAGTTTATACCAAAACGAGAGATTAAAATAAATCCCCATAAACATCTCTGCAATCATCACGATGGGAACTACCTTGAGTCCCTCCCAATAGTCTTCTGCTATGATATAACGTAAAATGTCCAGATAAAACATGACTGCCAGGAATGCCAGCAACGTAAAGATGATAAAGAACTTCATTGCCTGCGCATAGATTCGTTTATTATCCTTATCCTTACTTTTGCCAAAGACAAAAGGCTCGTATGCGAAGCGGAAAGCCTGCGTGATCATTGCCATTATCATGGCTATTTTAGTAGCTGCACTGTAAATACCCAACTGTACATCCGCTTCCACCTTATCGGGGTAGACAAAAGGAAAAATAATCTTGTCTCCAACCTGATTCACAATGCCTGCCACTCCTAATATCAAAATAGGGAATGAATAATATAACATCCGCTTCATCAGCAAACGGTCGGGACAATAGCGGAATTCACGGAATTCAGGTATCAGCCCGAGCATTACAACAAAAGAACAGATCAGATTAATAAGAAAGGCTACCCCTACGTCATCGCCTTTCATGACAACAAAATAAAGGATATTCAGCAAGATACTGACTAATATAAATAAGAGTTTCAGTCCGGCAAACTTAATAGGACGTTTCTTATAACGAAGATAAGCAAACGGAATAGCCTGAATGGCATCCATAGCCAGTACAATCAGCATCATGCCCAGATACCATGGATGTTCACTATACCCCATCAGCCCTGCAATAGGATTGAGGAAGACCAGACACAACAGCAAAAACAGGAGCGATACGCTCCCTACCATCAATAACGAAACAGAATATACCTTCTTCGGGTCGTCATCTCCTTTATTGGCAAAACGGAAAAAGCCGGTTTCCATTCCGAAGGTTAGCACTACGAGCAATAACGCCACAATAGCATACATCTTGGTGATCACTCCATATCCTCCGGAAGCAGCAGGAAGTGAAAAAGTATAAATCGGTACCAGAAAATAGTTCAGAAACTTACCAATAATACTGCTGGCACCATAAATCGCAGTGTCCTTTGCCAATGACTTTAGTTCTGCCATGTTTATTTAGATCTCTTTATTATCAATGAATAATATTATTTCTTTTGTTTGAACAGCCACTCCATGAAACCCGGATAATTAAATGCAGGATTCCAGCTGCCATGATTGCAACCGGGGAATTCGATATATTCCACCTTTGCTCCAGCAGCTTTCAGTGCTTTGTACGCTTCACGCGACCCTTCAACTGTTACCACATCATCGGCATCCCCATGAAATATACGGAACTTCACTTCTTTGGCAACCGGCAAACGGTCCGGATTCACCGATCCGCAAATGGGAACGGCAGCCGCAAAAATCTCCGGATAACGGACCACCAAATCATACGTCCCCATCGCTCCCATCGACAATCCGACAATATATATCCGTTTTTTATCGACTTCGGGCATGGCCAGATAAGTATCCAGCAATTGTTTGAGAGTCCGGGTAAGAGAACTCATCTCCTGTCCTGCAGGCATATCTGCCGGAAACAGTGATTTCGGACGTTCCGTATAAGCCCAGTAGCTACCTGCCGGACATTGAGGAACAAGTACGAAAGCCGGATATTTCTCTCTGTTGACAGGATTCAGAAACATCTGTCCGCCATGCGTCAGTTGTCTTTCATTGTCATTTCCACGCTCACCGGCTCCATGCAGGAACAGGACCAGCGGATATTTCTTCCCCGCCTTCATTGACTCGGGACGAATCATCCGGTAAGGCAAAGAATCTCCTGTGGAAGAGACAAATACGTCCTTCTCATAACCTTGTTGAGCTGATAATGACAGACTCAAAGAGAGAAATACAAGTAAGATACTCCACTGCTTCATACTCCAATCATTCAATAAAATCAGTTATCTGTTTAAACATTCCTCAAAAAGCCTGCTTTTAATTGTCGCCAACACTCTCCATACCGACAGCCGTCAGATCAAACTATCAGTCATTAAACAAGGTTTTCTGACTGCTATAGAGGCTCCTTCCCAAATGCTTATAGGCAAGCTCCGTCACTTCACGTCCACGAGGAGTCCGTTTCATAAAACCTTCCTTGATCAGGAAAGGTTCATACACTTCCTCAATAGTGCCCGCATCTTCGCCCAAAGCGGTAGCAATGGTTGTCAGACCGACAGGACCGCCTTTAAACTTGTCTATGATGGTGCAAAGTATCTTGTTGTCTATCTCATCCAAACCATACTTGTCGATATTCAACGCTTCCAGCGCAAACTGAGCTATTTCCGTATCGATAGAGCCAGAACCTTTCACCTGTGCAAAATCACGTACGCGACGAAGCAAAGCATTGGCAATACGGGGCGTACCACGACTTCGGGATGCAATCTCCGATGCCGCCCGCACCGAACAAGGCACGTCCAGTATGGATGCTGAACGTCGGATGATATTACTCAGAATATCATCGTCATAGTACTCTAAATGCAGATTAATACCAAAACGGGCACGAAGTGGAGCCGTCAGCAATCCGCTACGGGTAGTTGCACCGACCAGCGTAAACGGATTCAGGTCAATCTGAATGCTACGTGCCGAAGGTCCCTTATCAATCATGATATCTATCCGGTAATCTTCCATGGCCGAATAGAGATATTCCTCTACCACCGGTGATAAACGGTGAATTTCATCGATAAAGAGCACATCGTTCGGTTCGAGGCTGGTCAAAACTCCTGCCAGATCGCCCGGTTTGTCGAGCACCGGACCGGAAGTTACTTTAAAGCCTACTCCCAATTCGTTAGCTATAATATTGGAAAGCGTTGTTTTACCCAATCCGGGAGGCCCGTGCAGCAGAACGTGGTCGAGTGCTTCGCCACGCAGACGTGCCGCCTTCACAAAGATGCGAAGGTTTTCCACCACCTTATCCTGCCCGCTAAAGTCTTCAAAGCTTAACGGACGGAGCGCATTTTCAAAATCCCGCTCCCGTGAAGTCAGCTGATGTTCGCGTATGTTAAAATCTTCTTGTTCCATTTTCTTCTTGAAATGTAGGAGACAAAGATAGAGAAATCCATTCATTTTCGATATAAGAAAGAATAATAAAAACCTCCGCCCACTATCCATTTCTCTTTTCCAAGAGGAATAATGAAGAATAAATCTCAAAATTGATACAATGACAAGATGCCATTCAGCCTTCTTTAAGTAACTTCATCCCCTGATCATAAGCATAACTTTCTGATAGATTCAATTCCCAAAGTATTCTCACCGTGATGAGAAAATCTTCTCACTTCGATGAGAAAATATTCTCATAGGCATGAGTATTTTTTCTCACTGTGGTGAGAATTTTTTCTCATTGCGGTGAGAATACTCTGAGAATATAGCAACCTACATTTGGCTGTGTATAAACACAATAACAATTAGCTACTTTCCGCTTACCCCTGTTATTTAATGACCATAAAAGCCTATTATCCCTAAAAAGTGCCGTATTTACCCCTTTTTTTTAAAATAACGCATCATTCTATTGAAGAATAGAGTGAAAAAGTACACAAGACCGGTTTCGGTCTTCTACTCTTTTGCCCGAAAACAATTAGTTTATTTAAAACGTAATAACTACTTTTGCATCATCTATATACACGCAATCAACTATGGTTCTAAATTATATCTGGATAGCATTCTTCGTTATCGCCTTCATTATCGCCCTGATAAAAGTAATTTTTCTGGGTGATACGGAGATATTTACAGCTATCATGAACTCAACTTTCGACTCTTCGAAAACCGCTTTCGAGATATCTCTGGGACTGACCGGAGTACTGGCCCTCTGGCTCGGTATCATGAAAATCGGAGAGAACAGCGGACTGATCAATGCACTCGCCCGCTTTCTGAGTCCGGTACTCTGCCGCCTGTTTCCGGACATTCCCAAAGGGCATCCGGTATTGGGTTCCATCTTTATGAATATGTCCGCCAACATGCTCGGACTCGACAATGCTGCCACCCCATTGGGACTCAAAGCGATGAAAGAACTGCAAGAACTGAACCCGAAGAAAGATACGGCTTCCAATCCGATGATCATGTTTCTAGTAATCAACACCTCCGGCCTCATCATCATCCCGATCAGTATCATGGTATACCGTGCGCAAATGGGGGCTGCCCAACCTACGGATGTGTTTATCCCTGTCCTGCTGAGTACTTTTATCTCGACTCTGGTCGGCGTCATAGCCGTCAGTATCGCCCAGAAGATCAATCTGATCAATAAGCCTATCCTGATATTGATGGGCGTTATCTGCCTTTTCTTCTCCGGATTGATTTATCTGTTTCTGAATATTTCGCGTGAGGAAATGGGTACTTACTCTACGCTGATAGCAAATATTCTTCTGTTCGGGGTGATCATTCTGTTTATTCTGACAGGCGTCCGGAAGAAGATTAACGTATATGATTCTTTTGTAGAAGGTGCCAAAGAAGGCTTCACGACAGCCGTACGAATCATTCCATATCTGGTTGCCTTCCTTGTAGGCATTGCCGTATTCCGTACTTCGGGAGCGATGGATTTCCTTGTGGGAGGCATTGGTTATGTAGTCGATCTGTGCGGAGTGGATACCAGTTTTGTGGGAGCATTGCCGACAGCGCTGATGAAGTCTCTCAGCGGTAGCGGTGCCAATGGGCTGATGATTGACACGATGAAAGAGATGGGACCGGATTCGTTTGTAGGCCGAATGAGTTGCGTAGTACGCGGAGCTTCGGACACCACTTTCTATATCCTTGCCGTTTACTTCGGCAGCGTCGGAATCAGTAAAACCCGGAATGCAGTCACCTGCGGCTTGATTGCAGACTTCTCCGGTATTATAGCCGCCATCTTAATCAGTTATTTATTTTTCTTTTAAATCATAGACTCAATTATGGCTGTAACTTATCAAACCGAAGGCGTCAAGATGCCTGATATCAAAAAACGGGAAACAACAGAATGGATAAAGAATGTAGCTGCCTCTTATGGAAAAAGACTCGGTGAAATCGCTTATATCTTCTGCTCCGATGAAAAGATTCTGGAGGTAAACCGACAATATCTGCAACACGATTATTACACGGATATCATTACTTTCGATTATTGCGAAGGTGATCGTCTGTCGGGCGACCTGTTTATCAGCCTGGATACGATACGCACCAATGCCGAGCAATTCGGGGCAGCTTATGATGATGAACTACACCGGGTTATTATTCATGGTATTCTTCATCTCTGCGGTATCAATGACAAAGGTCCCGGGGAAAGGGAAATCATGGAAAAGGCGGAGAATAAGGCGTTGGCAATGCGATAGTTGGCGATGCAATAAAAAGCCATTGACCGGATAAAATTAGCACCCCGCCACAATCACTGCGACGAGGTGCCCCCAAGTATCTAAGAGAGATAGTTATTGTTCCGTTAACGCTTGCTTTATTTTAAAGACAAGACTTTGATAATGTGCCCGGGTAGTAGCATCACCCGTATTTACTTTGCTTCGCAGCAAACTATAGCTATCCATTACCTTCTGATAAATAGCCGGATTCTTAACCATATCCACACTTCCGAGCGGGTTGAGTTCAAAGCCGGCTTTCGTCCAATCGACATTATCCGTAAGCAGTTGTTTCTCAACTTCATTCAAGTCTTTAAATGAGAATGGAGAAGATTTTTGTTTCAGCATTCCTCCTTCTTTCAACAACTTTTCCACATAAGTAATTTGCAGGTTACGGTCGTACATATTCAACCGGGCACCGGATATAGTTTTCTTCCACACAAAATCATAAATATCATCCATATACTCAGCAAAAGTATAAGCCTGTTTGGGATATAACTCCTCATACAAAACAAGACTGGATGTAATGTATGTGAAGAACAAACGATTCATAATGATTGACTGCAAAGTACTTGGCGAATAAGTCGGACCGGTATACTCAATCACCTTCTTGTCAAGTACCCATTCGGGTAGTTCCATCATAGTTTCCATAATAAACTTCAATGCCTCCTTCTGTTCAGCTTTCGGCACAAAACGGATAACAGGCTTTTCGCTGTCCCGTCTCGGCTCATCAAAATAAATTCCACCGATGGACACCATGGCATGCAGTAAGTAGCGTTGCATCTGCATAATCACTTCCTGATATGATTCCGTCAGGCGTTCATATTGATGATCATCTTCATAGGTCCATTCCGGCAGGTTTTTCATGATAAGTTTCAGATTCTTTAAGCCATATCTTCCTGCCTTCACGGCATTATCACCCAAATCCTCAGATTTACAAGAAGGATCGACCTCATTAATAAAAGGCTGCGGACCGTATTTGTACATCGGATCATTCTCTTTCTCTTTGATCCACTTGTTTAAAGTAGCTTTCTCATCTTCAGGAGATGCCGCATCAAATATAGGTTTATATCCCCATTTGATGGCAAACTTATCATATACACCCAAAAGCGGAGGGGTCAGAGCAACTCCTTTGTCTTCCGGCTGAGCTACATAATTATAGCGCGTATAGTCCATGATGGACGGAGTTGTACCATACTTCTGAGTGAAAGTGGCCGAACGGAGCGAATCTACCGGATACGAATAAGATGCACCAAAGTTATGCATCAGTCCCAGGGTATGTCCGATCTCATGCGCTGCTACATAACGTAACGAGCTTCCCATCGTCTCGTCATCAAACACAGCCTTGCGCACTTTGGGGTCAACAGTAGCAGTCTGAACAAACCGCCAGTTATGCAACAACTTAATGATATTTGAATAAAACAAGACGTCACCCTGAATGATTTCACCCGAACGAGGATCGGCACAGGAAGGTCCCATTGAATTTTGTATCGGAGTGGTAATCATTCGGTAGCAGCTATAACGAATATCATCCGGATCAAAGTTCGGATCATCCTTCGGATAGTCTTTCGCTACAATCGCATTCTTAAATCCTATTTCCTCAAACGCAACCTGCCAGTCTTCTATTCCTTTCTTTATGTAATCTCTCCACTTGTCGGGGATAGCAGTATCAACGTAATATACAATCGGCTTCTGAGGTTCCACCAACTCACCTTGCTTATAACGTTCCAAGTCTTCTGGTTTTGGTTGCAAATCCCATCGGTTGATGTAAGTAAGTTCTTGCAAACCATCTTTCTTTTCAGTATAAAACCGCTTGCTTTCATCAAAATAACCGATACGCGAGTCTCCATAACGAGGACGCATAATTTCCTCCGGCAGCAAAATAATATTACGCGTCATGGTTACAGTGAACGGTCCTCCGTCAACAGTATAACTCATCAGCGTCTTGATGTTTATATTCAGCGGAAAACACTTCATTCCCAGAATAGTCGATTTGGAAGAAGCAAGACTTCCCTTCAGTGCTTTTCTCTTCATCAATACATCCATTATATTTTCCGAACGAAACGGGCTGAATTCGGGTACATCCGTTATGAAAAGCGAACTCATATCGATGACATATGCTGAAGAGTCCGGTGAAAGACTTTCTATCTTATATGCTTCCCAAATAGGGTCTGAGAAGTTGCGCTGAAAAGCAGCATACATATTGGAAGTGGTGTCACACAAATTGCGCACCATCTTTTTGTGCATGTAGATTTTCTTTTTATCTGCCGAGAAAGTTACCAGTACCGGATTGCGTGGCATTTGTCCGGCAGCTATATCTTTATTGTTACTGGTACTCGATACTCTGGACGCAATCATAAAATCGCGTCCCATCAAGTCTTTAGGTATTTCGAAATAATACTTATCCTTAACGATGTGTACCTTAAACATGCCATCAATCGTCTTGGCTCCTTTCAGTAGTTTTTTGTATTCGGTCATACTACTCTTTGTGGAATCTTTTGCCGCCGGCTGCTCTGTTTCCGCTTTTGCTTTCTTCTTTTTCTTTTTAAAAATCTGACTTTCGGCATTAGCAGTTACCGCTCCGGCAGTTAATGCTCCTACAAGTAATAAGGTGAAAATTTTGTTCATATCATGTTGTTTTTAAGTTCTATAGTTCCAGTTTGGACAGATCGAATCCGTTTTCAAGCATAGCTTCCCGAATCACATCATACTTCTTCTTCATTACCGGATATTTATCGCAGATTTCCTGAATCTCGGCAGGAGTTTTCTCAAAGACGAAATTCATCCATTGCGCAAGGTCTTCACTCTTTAAAGGAGCATAAATGGAATTAAAATCCGGCCAATCTTCATCAATATAGGAGTTCTCAGAATAAGTAATCACCCCATACTTATAAAAATCGATTTCATTAGGGTCCGTTCCTTTAAAACGATACCAGTTCGGGTCGTACAATTTCGGTTCAACTTCTTCACTAGCTTCATAAAAAGCATCTGAAATAGTAAACAATCCTCTGACTTCCGACATATACTTTGCCCAAAAGCTGGCATTCACATCTGCTCTGATTTTCACAAACTCCTCATCGGTCATTGTTTTCAGAGAAGATGATACATTACCTAAGGCTATAAAGCTGCTACTAGCATAGCAATTCATGATGGTTGTCTCACCATAAGAGGCCATCCGGACCTCTTCAGATAACAATATAGAAAAAGGTAAATTCTTCTTTAAAAAACTATCCGAGTACAAATTCAATAATACCTTTTGCAAAAACTCAATCCCTTCATCAATAATCTCCTGCTTTTGTTCGGGAGCAGTTATTTTAATTCCGTTATTCGCTGTAAAGTTGAATTTATAATCAGCCTCAGTCGGATTAGTTATAATCACAGTCTGATATTTCTGATAAAACTGGTATATAAAATGCTGTGTCGGATCTGACGGGTCATCTGTCAAAATGTTATATTTATCCGGTTGCTCAGGAACGATTAACGCATCTTCATGATAACAAGAAGACATACCTGCCAACATACAAATTAATAATATAAGTTTCTTCATAATCGATCAATTATTAACAGGTTCACTATTCGGACGGTCGAATATTTCTATTTCCGTATTTCTCTCTCTTTCGCTCTTAGGAATCGGCAATACGTATGAGCCTTTCTCTTTCAGTTCGAAGACATCTCCTGCTCCCTCGTTCTCCTTTGAACTGTAAGTATGCGTAAGAGGAGGGCAGCCATATCTGCGCAAATCAAACCAGCGGAATCCTTCAAACGCCAGTTCTCTACGGCGTTCCTTACGTACGGTTGCTACAATTCCGTCTTCATCAACAGCTAACGGCGGAGTTCCCGGTTTCATACGATTTTCACGGAGCTCATTTAAGTCAGCAAGAGCCTTGTTCGTATTGCCAAGTTCAGCAAAAGCCTCAGCACGATTCAGATAAGCTTCCGAAATACGCAAGGCGTTGGCATAGACTGTAGCAGAATTTTTAGTCCACTTAATAGGTGTATAGACACTATACTGTTTGTTAGTAGGTCTGGTCTGGTTGCCGATTGTATTCTTGAAATAATTCGTAAGACGCAAATCATCTTCCGAATATAGCGCTAGTAAATCATCAGAAACCACCAAGTTCCCCGTATACCTGAAATCTTCTTTCATATGCGTCTCAAGTGATGTAAGTCCGTAGGATAACAAGATTTCTTTGTTAGCAAGAGAAAAGAAATAGTGGTCCTTTTTTTCCTGAAGTTTGTAAAGTGGCTGAGTCGCGACCTTAAAGACCGAGTCACAATAAAGAATGGTCTCATCATATTTCTCCTGAAAAAGAGCAATACGTGATGCCAATAGATAAGCACTCGGCAAGTTAGGACGGAAAATAGTTTTCTCACCTCCTATAGCCTTAAAACACTGGATAGCCTTATTAATGTCTTCTTCCATTTGGGCATAAACAGCTGCATTCGTGGCCCGCTTCATCATCTTATCTGATAAGCCGATTTCTTTATTGAGCGGTACACATAAGTCTTCATTTGCCGTTGCAGGATGATAAGGCTTTCCATACAAATTAGCAAGCATAAAATACGAGAAAGCCCGCATGAAATAAGCTTCACCTGCTAAATCCTGACGTTCCATATCCGTCCCGTTCATGGTATAAAGCTGGTCCAGTATGATATTAGTCATCAATATCTTATGATAATAGACTGTCCATGCAACATCCGGCGTAAGTTCATTTGAAATTCCCACTTCCGGGTTTCCCTGCCACGTATAATATGCCCAAACATATTCTCTGAAATCATTAGAAATGACTTGTGGTCTGGTTCCATAGTAACATTGGTCTTTCACATCGTCTGTCATATATTCCAGATAAGGATGAGGTATGTCTTTTTCATTCGTTTTCATTACCTCACCGAAGAACAGTTCCTTGTAATCCTTCACCGATCTGGGTATCATCAAATCTTGTGAACTTTCTTCCAAAAAGTCACTGCACGACGATAATGTGCAGATAAACAATATGATATATAAATTGTACTTTTTCATCATCATTCATTATTAAAGAGTAATATTAAAGCGAAGTGAGTAAGAACGCTGCGGTGGTATACTTCTTGAGCCAAATCCAATCTGTTCAGGATCTCTGCCCTTCAGCGCTTTATCTTTAATGACAAATACATTACCCATATCAAAGCTGACACTTGCTCCTTTCAGATAGACAGGTTTCAACCATTCACGTTTAAAATCATAGCGAATAGACATCGAACGGCATCTGAGGAAACTGCCTGAAACTACACGGATATCACTCTTATTATACATATCCCATCCATTATCCGCAATACGATAGGTCACATCCTTATCGTTGATCTGCAAACTCTTATCCGATAAAACCGGTATAATGGTTCTGTCTTCATCACCCGGCTCTCTCCAACGATTCACAAATTCACTGGACATATTCTGATCCGGATAAGGAAGCCGCTGTCCGGAGGACTCATACAAATCATTCAAGCGCATTTTATTGCCAAAGCTGAATGAGAACAACGCATTAAATGTAATATTCTTATATTTCAAATAAGTAGAGAATCCACCGGTCAGATCGGGTTCACGTTTTCCGGAAAGAACAAAAGCACGGTCATACATCTCCTGCAAAGAATGAACCACAGCATTTCCTTCTTCATCTTTCTCATTAATATCCTTAAATGTAGGAAAACCCTGATCATCCAGTTTATCAAATTTATAAGAATAGAAACTATTTATCGCATTGCCATTGCTCACTAATGTTCCTGCGATATAGTCTTGCCAAGTGATCGCTGAGTTCCCGGCATTCAACACTTTATTGTAGTTTTTACCTGTATTGAATGATAAACTCCACATCCAGTCCCGGGTCTGAATTGGAACAAAAGAAACAGCCAAATCCCAACCTTTATTCTCAACATCACCATCATTAATGGAGACACTTGACGCACCTGTAGAAGGAGCTACGTTTTTCGTAACCACCTGATCTACTCCCTTTTTGTAATATACATCAAGCGATCCATAGATTCTGTTATTCCAGAATGCCCAGTCGATTGCAATATTATACGAATTGGTTTTTTCCCACTTCAGTTTATTATTCGGCAGCTTATACAATGTTGAAATATACTCCTGTGGCATTGATTCCAATGTCCCCAAACTAGCAATCAAGTTAGGGGTCTGATCCGGATGCACGTTACCTTGTATACCGTATGAGGCACGAATTGCCAGATCATTCAGGAAGTCGACGTTTTTCATAAACTTCTCATTGATGACATTCCATCGTGTAGACACTGACCATATCGGCAGAAAACGAACGCTCTTGCTCTGGCCGAACTTATTAGAACCGTCAGTACGTATATTGAAGTTCAGAATATAGCGACTGTCATAAACATAAGCAGCCGTAGCATATAATGAAATCACATTATTCTTTGTATCGGTCACCACATCCGGATGACTCTTTACCAAAGCACCGTATCTTTTCCAGACTGTCGGGTCAATATCAACAAACTTTTTACCTCTTTCGGGCAAATAACCATATTGTGTAGAGCTTAATCCGTCATATTTTGAAGATCTGACTTCTTGTCCGATGCTTCCGGAAACTTCATGTTTTCCGAAACTTTGCATCAAAGACAGGCTATTTCTCCATGTATAAGAAGTATTACGTGTATTGGTCGTCATCAACTCTCCTCCAAACGGAAGCAGACAATATCTTTCTGCAAATTCGGAATCTTCAATGGGATTCGGCAACATCTTCCCATAGGGACTTTGTCGCATAGAAGAAATATAATATGATTGTTCATCACCCCAGTTTTCTTGTGTCACGTTGCTTCTGGACAGTCCTAATATGGATGAAAACCTCATCCATGAAGCAACCTTCCAATCCAGATTGACAGCTACATCTATAGCGGAATTATCATTCTTGTTTCCTGTATGATTCAGTTCGTTCATGATATTGTAAGACAATACTCCGTTACGTCCAGCCTCATTCGCATAGAAATACAACTCATTAGAAGCTGTCCGAAGTGGAATAGCCCGTGAAGTATTGTAAGCATACTCATACACATCAATGGAAGTATGAGGATGTTCGGCTTTGGAAAGCGAACCGCTAACCTTTAATCCCAAATGTATATTCCGGTTAATTCTGGTATTTATTTTAGCCAGTACGTTATAGCGCTCTAACCCTTCCCCTATCGTCACACTGTTATTATTCGCATATCCCATGGACATATAATAATTACTCCGGTCATTTCCACCTGTAATGGATACCGAATGCTGATGTGTAAATGCTGTACGGAACAGCAAGTCATACCAGTCGGTATTTAATCCTTTCAGGGTCTTCACCTGGTTTAAGAATTCCTGATAGGTAATATCCTTATTCCACAGATGTTGCAATGCCCCTTCATAGCCAATATCCGAAGGTTTGTAACTTCCGAAAGATAATCCCCTCTCCTGCATTTCGATAGACATATCAATTCTGTCGGCAGAATTCATCCGAAACATTTTATCGTAAGTAGGAGGAGCTGTTATCCCCAATGTAGCGGTATACGAGATACTCGGTTTCTGGCTTTTTCCTTGCTTGGTAGTGACCACAATAACTCCATTGGCCGCTTTGATACCATAGATAGCAGTAGCACTGGCATCTTTCAGAATATCCACACGTTCAATATCTTCCGGATTGACCGAACCGATGGCATTTCCGATCAGATTTATCTTATCCGGACTGTTCAGCTCCTCTGTAGAGATATTGACAGGTTCTTCCAGAATAATTCCATCGACTACCCATACCGGTTCTCTATTTCCTGTAATAGAAGAAGATCCCCTGATTCTGATCTTAGGAGCAGCTCCCGGAGTAGATGACATATTCATCACGGCAACACCCGGCAGGCGTCCCTGCAGCATTTTGTCGATAGACAGATACTCTCCACCAATCAGATCAGCTCCCTTTATAGAGGATATAGAGCTTGCCAACTTGCGTCTGTCAATCTCCTGATAACCTGTTACTACAACTTCATCGATTGACTTTACATCCGATTTCATCACGATTGTCATAGGTTTAGTACCGGCAACTTTTACTTCCTGTACAATCATTCCCAAATACGAGACAATCAGGACAGGCTCTTTCTGATGGAACAAATTAATAGAAAACTTACCTTCATTATCAGTTATCGTCGAATGCTCCGTTTTAGAGAGTTTTATATAAGCTCCCGGCAAGGGCAACCCTCCCTCATCAACCACAACGCCCGTAGCCGTGCGGACATTCTCTTTAGGTTGCTGATATACAATGGTTACAATATTTCCTTCTATCTCATAACTGTATCCGGTATTTGCCAGCACTTTGTTCAGCACCTCACTAATAGGCTGACTATTGCTTTGAATAGTGATACGAGGCATATTCTTCACTTGCTCCGTACTATAAATAAAGTTCAGGCCAGTCTGTACTTTTACAGCATCAAAAAATTCTTTAACTGTTGCAGATTTAAGATCTAAGGATACCCTCATTGCATTAGATTGCGATGCAGCCAACACCGGTGTAAACAACAAGGAAATAATACAGAGAAACATGATAATGCGTTCTCGAGCTCTCTTTTTTTGCATGTCGTCCTCCTTTTTTAATAGTAGTTAATATGTTTATTTCTTTATAATTATGGTCTTCCCCTGTATTTCCATTTCCAGATGAGTCACCCGCTGTATCGCTTTCAATATGGGCTCTATTGAGCCGTAGCGATCAATATCTCCTGTAAAACGTATCTTCTTGGTATCTTCCGATTCGAATACGATATCTTTGTTGTACCAACGTGATATTACATTCATCAGACTCTCCAAAGAACAGTTATCAAAAACAAAGCGTCCACTGTTCCATGCGATATACGGTTCGATATCCACTACGCTAATTTGTACATCTTGCGTATCAGCCTGAAGAACCGCCAATTCCCCCGGTTTTATTTTATATTCCCCTCCCTGATTAGGAAGCACACTTACAGAACCTTTCACCAGCACTACTTTCGTTATTCCGGGCACATGTGTATTTACATTGAAAGTTGTCCCGTACTGCTTGACCACTCCATTCGCCGTAATGACACGGAAAGGACGCTTGCTATCCTTGGCTACCTGAAAATAGGCCTCCCCATCCAAATAGACCGTGCGAGTGGTAGTACCAAAATGTGGTGGATATTTTAATGTCGTATTATAATTCAGATGCACTCTGGTCCCGTCTTCAAACGTCATCCAAAATTCACTGTCATCATAAGTACTCAACTTATTATTTTCTACAACAGAGACCTCTTCCGATTCGTTCACATCAGTCTCAGGGACAGACGGCTGAGCAACAGGCACTTGTTCCACCGAATCCTGTAAAGGCTTAGCAGGCACTGATTTTAAATCCATCTTCTGTCCATTTGCCAGAACCAGTGTTGCCTTTTGTTTACCCATCTTCTCCGACCGGATCATAGCAATACGAACTTCATCCGAAATCACCGGCTGAGAATCCATCAGCCGCAAAGTCCAAAACCATATTGCAAAACCAATTATCGGCAATAAGAAGATAGCCGCATACCGTCCTATTTTGATCCAACGAGCAGAGCGAATAGAGAAATGCTTTTTCTGAAATCTTTCCCAAGCACGTGCTTCATCTACCTGGGCAAACTGTTTATACCTGTCAATCAAACAAGCCTCACGCATCAGACGATCATAGTTCTCTCTATTTTCTTGAGAACTATCAAGCCATGACTGCAACTGTTTTTTATCTTCTTCCGAAGCGTATCCCAGCAACTGATCATGGATAATAGAATTTATACTTCTTTTACGCTTTATCATATTATTTCAGGTTATTTATAATAAAGACGACTAAGAAGAAAAAATGGGGGACAGGATTCTGAAGTTTTTTTATTCAAAAGATACTTTATTTATTTAGAAGACCGTTCTTTTTGTACAATAATCAAGAAAAACAACGAACATTTTGTTCATTGCAAACAGGTGTTAACAAGTAAAGCGGATTGAGTGTTATGCTTCTTTTTAGGGAAGTAACATTTGTAATAATAGAAAATGATAGGAGCCTAATTTTTTTCTAAGGAAGGACATTGCTCTCTTCTTTTGAGTCTTCACAGTTTCAAGAGAAACATGGAGTGCAGTGGCAATCTCCTCGTTCTTCTTGCCTTCCATATACATCAAAAAAACTTCCCTGCACCGATCCGGCAGCGCATCAATTGTCTGAAGAAGCTGGCGATAGACTTCTTCACTAAAGAAGCCCTCTTCCTCCTCTTCCATCCTAAATGTAGTGGAATGACTATCAAGCATCTTCTGAAGATAGTTGCCTTCCACATCCTTATGTTTCAAATAATCCAAGGAAGCATTTCTGACAGAGTTATACAGATAAACCCTGAATGAAGCCAGAGACCGGAAAAACATCTTTTTCTCCCAAATAGTGGAGAATAACTCCTGGACAATATCTTCTGCAGATTCTGAATCTCCGACAATTGTTATTGCATAGCAAACCAATGCTTTATAATAATTCTTATAAAGCAGTCGGAAAGCAGCCGCATCCAACTTATTAATTTGTTCTATGGAAATCTCATTGTTAGTCATTTCGGGAGTTTTGCGCCAAAAATACAAATTAAATAATAATGTTCTATACAGAAAGACTGATATTTTTCTCTCGGGCAATCTAGTTGTATGGTACTTTCCAAAAGATATCCGCCTATAAAAGATTCACCCGGATTTACATTCGACAATGTAAACCCGGGTGAAAAATGCTCAATATTGCATAGAAGAAATCTTTAAAAATATCTCTTACAATATTGTTTTCATAGAGACAAATTAATTAAGAGAGAGTTTATGTAATAGAGATTTATTCAATTTCCGTAGCTTTATTAATGCGGTAGATCAACAGGTCATAATGAGAACGATCTGCCTCAGGCGCCGTCGAAATTGCTTTCTTGAGCATGTCTTTCGTACGCATCAACAAGTCAAAATAGTAAGCAGCTATTTTTGTCTGGTTGGTATAGATCGGTGGAATTGAAGAGAAGCCTGCTACTTCTTCTGCATTTTGCAATGAATACATCTTCATATCCACCTTTCCGCCATTTCTCAAAGCAGCCAGATTGATCTCCGGTTTGCCGGTAGCCGCAAATCCTGTTTTTGAGGCTTTGAAACTACCAATAGGCGCAGTTGCTGTCGATGTTGAAATAATACTTTCCAGAAACGCTGTCTGTAGTGCTCTCTCGAAATTCTCCAACGGACGATGCTTCAAGACACCTTCCCAAACAATTCCATAGATATCATCCAGATATTCCGAAGCAGTATATGCTGCATCCGGGAAGCGTTCTGTACAAACCTCGACATAAGGCAGACGTCCGAAAATACCATTAAAGATATCCAAACGTAAACGGTCAGCCTTCTTATCTGAAATTTCAAATTCATTCAAATGAGCGGTATCGTCCACCCAATCCAGATTCTTTGCCAGTTCCAATGCTTTACTCAAAGCTGCTTTCTGTTTCTCACGATCTACCATTGAGTAACTTGGTATCGCATCCTTCTCGCGAATATCATTCAAGTAAATACCGCCAATATAACTCAGTATTGCATAAATACGCCCGCTCAGTCTTTCACTAAGGGCAGAGTGTACACGTCTGCGCATTAAAAAATCACGGTCTTCCTTGGCAAACCAACTATAATAGTTCTCAAATCCTTTGCGAACATTAGGAAGCATATAGTCGAATGATTTCAAATGGTCATCTCCCAGACTTCCGCGACTATTACGAGGATCAGAATCAAAACGTGACTGATTACGTATATAAGCATAATATGGGTCTCCCGTATGTTCACGAATCCAGCTATCCAACGTCTCTTTTTCTTCCTGTAATGAAGAAGCATAGATAGGCTGATATAAATATTTAATCACCAGTTCGTCATATGGACCAGGCTTTGTATTAACCAAACACACTCCATTACGAACATCCTCCTCCGTAGCTACGTCATTAATGATTACGCCTCCCATAACAGAAGAAGCGAGACCATACTTTTGAGTAAAGCTTGCCGAACGCAATGAATCCACCGGATAAGCACAGGAAGCTCCCCAGTTCATTGTAAGTCCCAATCCGGTTCCTACAGCCTGAGCAATAGCAGCCTGAATCAACTCACCCTGTATCTCCTGCGGGAAAACAGTAGTACGCACACGAGGATCAATAGCAACAGTGGCCCCTATACGGTCAGCATACTGAACACTGATCATATTTGCATTAATCAGAATAGACGCGTTCAATATTTCACCGGTACGTGTATCTGAGTGTATCGTTGTCTGTGCCGAATTCAGCCAAGAAGCCGAATAACGTATTGTCATACAGTCAAAGCTGTTTGCATTGAACAATGTGTCATTCTTCGGGAATTCTTTCACACAAATAACATCTTTAAAGCCGATCTTCTCAAATGCCTTATTCCATGATTCCGCACCAGCCTTGATATACGGATTCCATTTGACAGGCATCAGACTGTCGATATAGAACACCAGTTGTTTGACTGGCCGAACCAGCTCGCCACGGCGATAGGCAGCAGAGTCGGAAGGCTCGATACGCCAACGTTTTGCATAGCGTATACTCTTCACTTCCTGAGTTGCCCCTGAATAATCACTTTTCAATTGTGTAGTCAATCCCAAACGTGAGTCAGCCAGGCGAGGAGTCATCGGCTCCTCGGGCAGAATACAAAGCATTTTAGTGACGACCGCTGTCAACGGTACGTCTTTGTACATATTGTATGCTCCCATCAGCGTATGGTCGACAGTATATGACAACTCTTCACGTACACTTATATGATTTTCTGAAGCCGATACACCCAAAATAGCAGATTTATCCGATTGCAGAGAATGATCGCGCGACACGAATCCATAGTATCCGTTAGCCGATGTCGAAGGGAAAGGTTTGGTAAAAGCAGATCCCTCCAAAAGTAATCCCTTCATATCTACCACAAGTGCAGAACTATCCGGAGTGCAAGCCAATACCTTAAAGCTTTTGAAAATACCCGGATTATGCGCATTGTCCAACGCACGTGCGATATAAGCATCACCACTGGTATTTACCGGCTTACTCAATAAAGGCATACGTGCCACAAGAGTAGAATCGATCATCTCAAAACGGAAACGTACGTCGGTACCCCCTAACTGTCCGGGAGCTCCTTCACCACCGTCACTCGTATTTTCAATAGAAGAAGCAAACAGCATCTCACGGCCTAACATGGCAACCGGGAACTCCACATACACTTTCCCTTCCACCTTATGAATAGTCATCAGCCCGTGTGCTGTCTGAACTTTCTTATTCTTGAACAGCTTCTGATATGGTGTCAGATTTTCCTTCTTATCTTCTTTTTTCTTCTTTTTAAAAGGCCAGAAAGCATTTCCTTCCTGTGGCAGGCAACATGCAAAAAGAAGCAATAAACAAAGTATCTTACTATATCTATTTCTCATACTTCCTATCATTTTAATGCCTGGTCAATTTTGTACAACAATAAGCGGTAGTGGCGTTGTGTATCAGCCGAACCGGTAGAAGCACTTGCTGCAACCAGACTACGAACCTTCTTCAACTCACCGTAGTATATATGTTCCATCGGTTCGATCGGTGCTTTCAGATCTACATCATCATCAAATCCACTGATTTCCTCCAAACGGGCAGCCTGCATCTCACGAGGCTTGTTATTAAAACATCCCATAAATTCCTCCGAGATGATTCCGAAACGTTCGCGCGAAGCAGCTTTCAGCCATTCGGGCACTTCAATGTGAGCATACATATCTGCGATACCTTTACGGGTAGCATTCTTTGCAACCCCTGCAACCGAACCTTCAATCAGCTTCGTCAGATAATTCATCTGCAAACGCATTTCTGTTTCTGTCAAGGTTCTTCCGGCGCGGGTAGGAGCCCATACAAAACGTTCTATATCGGCAAGATATTCTTTCTGAGTATAAGGAGCTGATGTCGCCTTACCCGAACAGATAGCCACCGCACCACAACGAGACAAGATACCATCAATAATTGCATCTTCCATCTGCATGGCCACAGAAGTACGGATAGGGAATTCTTTCAGTGTTTCGCGTGCATCCAGCCACGAAAGGTCCTTCAGTTCATTCAATAAGAAATTCAAAGCCTTTTTTTGTTGTTGCTTCGATACAGTTTTAAAGCTTGGGCGCTGATCACCGTCATAGCGTTCGTTCAGATAAATACCACCGATATCTCCCAAAACGAAAGTCAAATAACGTACGTAAGCATATACAATTTCGTCATAAACAACCGTGCGGAACTCAAAATCCTTATCCTTATCCGCTACCCAATCATTGATATGCTTTAGCAGATATTGCAAGTTGCGACGTCCATATTCAGAAGCTTTCACCGGGTCATCTCCCAAGTCTTCCTCTACTGAACTTGGGTCAAAACGACGTCTGAATTGTTGTTTACCATAGCGATATTTAACATCTCCAGACTTCTCACTGATCCATTTATCCAAAATAGGAATTTCTTCCTCTGCCGTTTTAGCCTCAAAAATCGGGGTGTACAGCCAGGCAATAGCATAGTAATCATACGCTCCCAGTTCCGGAGGAGTCAAACGCACGCCTCTCTCTTTATCACCCGGTTGAGCAATATAATTGTTACGGGCATAGTCCATAATAGAGTAGGTCGTACCAAACTCCTGAGTAAACTTCGGATCACGCAAAGATTCCACAGGGATAGAAGAAGAACCTGCCATATTGTGCATCAATGACAATGTATGTCCTACCTCATGCGAGAGCACATAAGCGATACAATCTCCCAGCAAGTCTTCACGCAAAACAACATCACGTACTTCCTCATCAGCAGGGGCAGTCTGCAAGAAGCGCCAGTACTGAACCAACTGCACAATATTGTGGAATACCGTAACAGATGCATTAATGATTTCTCCGGAACGCGGATCTATCCAAGAAGGTCCCATCGCATTGGCCACCGTAGACGGAGCATAACGTATACAGGAATATTTGATATTCTCCGGATCGAAGTTCGGATCATCTTTCGGGAAATCTTTTGCAATGATGGCATTCTTAAAACCGATCTTCTCAAACGCTTTCTGCCATACTTCAACTCCTTTATGGATATATTTATTCCAACTCAACGGAAAAGTATCATCAATGTAGAAAACAATAGGTTTCTTTGGTTCTACCAGTTCGCCACGGAGATAGGCTGCCGAATCCGATGGTTCCAGATTCCATCTGTGAGCAATGTGACGAGTACGCAACCCACGACCTTCGGAAGCAAATTCTACTACAGAGTGTTCAAAAATACCAATACGTGGATCAGCATAACGGGGACGCATCGGTTGTTCAGGCAACAGAATGAAGCTACGATTCATAACCGCAGTAAACGGCATTTTCTTCACTGCATAATTTCCCTTCATACCCACGCTGATTTTGTAGGTCAGTAAAGAACGTATACTCACATTATCCTCAAAGCCTTTGACTCCCTGAATAAATGAGCTTTCCTTCTCAAAATCCTTACTAATATCGGCTCCCATCATCTCCATCATTGAATATGGTGAGAACGGAGAAAGGTTCTTTTTATCGCTCAGCAGATAGTCTGTCATATCGAATACCACTGCCGTGCTATCGTTATTATATGCTTTAATCTCGAATGTTTCAGCGATTGCCGGCATGGTACTGCTTACCAAGCGCTTCTTGATTTCACGATCTTCAGAGAACTGCCCTGCCTGTACACGACGCAATGTAATAGTTGAGTCGCGTTGCACAAAACGAATCAGAAAAGGATCACCTGACTTCTCTCCTACACAGCCGAACTGGTTATCGGTCGTTTCCACGATGGTAGAACCAAGTAGAATATCCCGATTCATCACCTTAATCGGCAACTCAAAGTAGATTTTATTATCCAACTTGTGAAGAGTAATGAAACCTTTAGCCGTGGTGACTTTCTTGTCTTTAAACAGTTTGTCGTACTTGGTTTCCTTCTTCTCTTTCTTTGTAGTTGCTTCAGTAGAAGCTTTCTTCTTGTTTTTCTTCTTAGCCACAGCGGGGCTGATCATCGCCCCACATAGTGCAACCAGAAGAAGTAAATACAGTTTTTTCAAGGTTTTATCGTTTTTAAGTTTTAACTAAATGACTCATTCCAAGATTCTTTCCATTTATAACGGACCTGAATAATCTTTCCAAAATCTTTCTCATGGAATAATACAAATTTATTTTCAGCATCAGTCACTTGAATTACTTTATTTTGTTGGATTACATATTTCTTAAGAGTATAATCCGAATTATCATCTTCTCCTTTCAGAATAAACACATCACCACTCTCTAAACCTACTATAATGTATTTATTATTAAAACATTCAGCATCAATAGAAGCAATAGGAGAATCGAACTGAGCACATGTATACAACTTATTTCCATCCGTATAGTAAAAATAAAGAGTCTCTCCTTTACTTATGAACAAGTAAGGCGCTTTATCTTGATTACGACACAGATAAAAGCAGTTCTTGGAAGTGCCGTCAATCACTGCATCAAGTCCTTTAATCTCACTTTGAGATATAAAACTAGCACCCACTTTAGTTACAGAACTACCTCCTCCATAAGCTTCTACTTTAAACTTCTGCATATAAAACTTGCCAGCTTTATCTTTAATGATAGACATATAAGAAATATCTCCCCAATCCACTAGGCTAGCACCCACAAAATATACCGAATAATCCTTCATATTATCCAGTCTGGCATCAGAAGGTCCGTACTCATATTCTTCCACTTTCAACGGTAATACCTTTCCTGAATAATTATAACCTTGCCAATTTTTATAATCTGCAATATGTAGATACTGCGCTGAATTCTTATCATAAAGTACCATACCTCCATGTTCATCGAATGGAGCATACGCAATCATGCTACCATCCACTTTTATCTTTCCTTCTTTATCTGACGTCAACGGGCGATCAAGAAAATTACTGGAGTTAAACAGTAAGTTACTATCCTTTACACGTGTATAGATAGTTCCATCTTCACCAATTGCCATTGTAAGGAATTGCATATCAATAACTCCCACCGAAACAAATCCTTCCGGATATGACTTACTAAGAAACATTTGAGATAATATACCTTCTTGTTTATAACTGCTACCCGATATGTCAATTGCTCCCTGACCACCTTTCTGTGCTACCCACAGCCAACTCGTTTTATCTTCTCCATCCCAACGCTCTGTCCAGTGCGGATACATAGAAACAGGCTGAGTACCCATCGGGACACCATTAATCATTGAATAGATGTCACGTGTAACAACAGGTTTAAGTATACCCTCTTCAGTCTGTTCTCTCAAAAAAGACAGAGTACTATTTCCTTCTTTCTCAGATAGTACAACCCATCCATTAGAAGCATAAGCAGAAGAAACAGAAATGTAAGTAGACCCAAAATAAGTAACCCCCGTATTGTTATCCAATACTGCCAATCTCAGTTCTTTAGTGCTCGCAATAGTATCTGCTATCCATTCCAAATCTTTGGTATCTCCAATGACATGTCCATCAAAAGTCCACTCATACGATAAATCTGAATTCTCTTTTCCTAAGGTAAAAACTAATTCAGGTTTCGATATCACTTTATCTCCTAACGCATAAAAAGAACTTTCAGTCTCTACAGAGATTTCAATATCGTTCATTTCCCTATAATCATAATTTCCTTTATCCTCATAGCAAGAGGTGATGGCTAAAAGGGACATTACAGTTAATAATATCTTTATTTTCATATTTCAGTCTCTATTCTAATTAGTTAATAGGTACAGTCATCGGGAATTCGTCACCGGTTGTATCATTTTTATCCATTATTTCGTTCTCAGCAATATAGTACTTGAACATCAGTGCATATTGGCGTTTCTCAGCAGTACTTAACTTTCCAAAGTCTACGACATTAGTACATCTTACAAACTCTTCATATTTCTTTCTGGAATATGTACCTAAATACAACTTAGTGACATCATTCGTCCACCACAAAGGTTTACTGATGATATTGTTGAATATAATTTTGATTTGTTCGTACTCCGGTATAGATCCCTTAAAATACTCATTCGGAAGGAGTTTCAAGCATAACTTTACATTCTCTTTTAAATCTTCCGTCTTTATCAATGTAACTTCTAGTGTATCGCTGGATAAACCAGCCTTAAACATTGGACTATCGAGCAAACGATAATTCTTCTGATCAGCATTCTTTATCTTATCCTTACTCTCATCCTCCGTTACTACACCTACCTTGTAAGGAGTATTTTCCGCAAACGGTTTTCCTATCAGACTCAAACCGATCTTGACTGTAATTTGGTCACTGGTAGGATAGTTGTTGAACGATACTTCAATATTCTCTTCCTCACTATCTTTCAATTGGCTAAAATATAGATACTGTTCACCGATATAAGGCTTAATTTCATCTTCCGAGCATCCCCAAAAGCAAAGAGATATTAAAGCTAATAAAATATTTTTTTTCATCTTTCTTTTTCGTTGATTATCATACATTAAATATCTTCATTATCCGGCTTATCAAATACAAAAATCGCATTATCTACCGGTTTTTTATCCAATCGCTTATATTGGAAAAATAATTGTCCTTCTCCTATAAACTCTTTACGCATATCTTTCAATAACTCTATATGAAATCCTTCCAATGAACCAATGCTCTTTTCTAGATTGGTAGTCAAAATACCTCTTGCATAACGTACTTCATCCAACATCTTACCAGCTTGGGAATATTCGCTTTTACGAGCAAAATACTCGCCCATAATGTAATACATCTCACTCAAGCGTATCCCCGGAATCATATCCGAACCATCTTGTCCCAACTTAATATCGTATTTCAAAGAATATACATTGGATGTGAAAGCCCCCGTTTGCAAAGAGAAACGTTTATCCTCTTTTTTCTCCTCTTCACTTGCAAAAATATTATCACTATCGAGAATAAACATCGTTTGATTTCCTTTTGTAATATAAGGAATATAGTCTTCTTGCAATGTTTTATTAAAGAAACACATAATAATGCTATTATAGTCCTTCAAATTCGTATCCAAGCTTGAGTAACTAACAAAATTGAAACAGGGTTCTGAAGTATTTCCATTCGGATAAGTAGCTTCCACTACCTCTTTCGCCTCTTTGTAAGCTAGCTCATACTCTCCTCCCCAATAATATACACGCGCCAGAATAGCAGCTACGGCATAGTAATTCATACGATATCCTCTATAAGCAAAGAATATATCACTGGATGCTATATCATTAGAAAGTATACTAGACGCCAGCATACGATAACCCGTACTCATCCAGATTTTATGTTCATCAGTTATATCACATTTAGATAATAGTTCTTTCGCAGCTTTTAGATCCCTGATTGCCTTCGAAAGAATCTCTTTGCTGCCCTCATAGGAAGGTACAAGGGTAGGATACACCTCTACATAAGGAATATAAGACTTGCCATCATCCTTAGAGATAGCAGGAGCAAACAAGCGAAGCAGATCAAAATGCATGAAAGCGCGCAATGCCAGTGCTTCTCCCCAAATCATGTTTTTTTCAAATTCCCCCTCTTTAAAAACGGAAGGACTTGCTTCACTAACATTGAGAATCAAGTTATTACAATTAGCAATATTATTATAACTGACAGACCATATATTGGAAATGAATGTTTTTACATCCGAGTCCTCAAACTGAAACTTTGCAGACTTATAGTAAGCCGAAGTCTTTGGTATAAAATTACTGCCATTATCTGTTTTATAATATTGTGCAATTGCATCCATAAATCCCCATGACATAGTTTGCCCATACATGGAGGAAGTTCCCAGATTCAGATATATTCCGTTCAGAGCATTACGATATCCATCTCCTATTTCGAAAAGCTTGTCTCCATTCACTTGGTTACTCGGTGATACGTCCAGCCAATCACTACAACTTGCAGTACACAGACTTATTACCAACAGTAACATGGTATATAATTTCTTCATATTATTCGTCTACTTTAAACTATTAAAAACTCATCTTTACTGAAGCCGCAAAAGAACGTGAATACGGATAATCCAAACCACGTTCGGCACGTACAGTAGCAGCACGGAACAAATCATTCCCCGAAAGTTCTACACGCAACAGACCGATATGCGCTTTCTTCACCCATGCAGCATCGAAATCGTATCCTAAAGTAAGAGAGTTGAATGTCAACACATTATAATCCTGAACAAAACGACTGGTAGGACGAGTCACCGCAACCACACCATTTGTCTGCAAGCGTCCGTAAGGAGTACAATCTCCTGGGTTTTGCCAACGTCCCGTTAACACTCGACGGTCTACATTGCTACTTTGAATATGCGCATTCTCTACTTTACTGACCAAAGTAGAATTATAACGCTGTCCACCAAATTCATACATAAAAGTAGAATAGAGAGAGAATTGCTTCCAACGTAGATTAAACCCAAAAGTACCCTGAAGTTTAGGTTCTTCGTTTCCAATTACCACCTGATCGGCTGCATTCCAATCATACGTTATCGTACCGTCCGGACGAAGATAAATCTCCTTACCGTCTGCAGGATTGATACCTAATGAGCGTACACCAAAAATAGATGTCAACGAACCACCCTCTACATACTGCAAGTAAGTTTCACTGTACTTAGAATCACCTTTTTCTGAATTATATTTAGTATATTTTTCTTGTACACGCTTATTGTATTCTTTCAGGCTATCCGATATTTTTGTAATCTCGTTTGTATTATGAGCCATATTTGCAAAAGCTGCAACAAACCAATCTTTTGTATTCAAGATAGTACTTCTCAACTGAATCTCAACCCCTTTATTCATCACCTCACCGATATTATCTTTATAAGAAGTAAAACCTGTAGAGCTAGGCAACGTGACATTGTTTACCAAGTCCACTGTTTTCTTACGATAATAAGAGAAATTCATTTGAAATAATCCTTTGAACATATCAACGTCCAATCCCAAATCCATATTATGAGTTTTCTCCCAACCCAATGCACTGTTTCCTAATGCCATTAGTGATGCGCCCAGACCTGTTTTGAACCAATTGTCTGTAACTATTTTATAAATTGTCTGTGCCTCATAGGGTGAAAAGTCTACCTTACCGGTAATACCGTAAGTTCCACGGATTTTAAGGCGATCCATCCATTCAAACTGCTTCATAAACTTATAATTGTGCAAGTTTAAACCAAGACCACCAGAAAAGAAAGGTGCAAAACGTTGATCAGCACCAAACTCCGAATTTCCGTCGAAACGTACCGAAACGTCTGCCAAATAAATATTATCAAATGAATAGTTGAAAGTTCCTAATGCACCGAAAAGGCGACTTTTACTATCTGAGTTAGAAGGCAATCCGGATACTTTATTGGCGTAACCCGGGGATGACAATTCGCCAGAAGGAAACCCTTTATAAGTGATACCAAAACTATCACCCGTACTTGAAGTCGCATTCACACCAACCAAGAAATTCAGGTTATGTTTCTTTATATTCCGATTATAAGATAAAGTGGCAGTAGCATCCCAACTCAAACTATTAACAGTAGCTACATCCAATCTTCCTGAAACTACATTAGTTAAGCCTAACAACTCATCATTCTTTTTTGAACGCGGATCAAGAAAGGTACGCGCATCCGAATTTGACTTCGTAACACTGAATTGTCCTTTTAGTAACCAGTAACTATCGATATTCCACAGTAGTTCTGTATTATTAATTAATTCCCATGACTTATTACGGTCATAGTTTTTTAATGTTGCTTCATACAAAGGATTTACTTCCCCTGAACCTCCAGTCCATGGGTAAGTCGTCTCCAAGTATTTTCCATTCTCATCCTTATATTCATCATATGGCAACTTTGAAGTATAGTCAGAAAAGCTTCCATAAGGAGACTCCTGAGACCGGGTATAAGTATATGAGAAATAGTTTCTTACCTGAAAAGCTCCAAGGCGATAAGACAAAGATAGGCCACCAGCCATACGGTCGCGATAAGAACCTTTCATAACACCTTCTCCACTATTATAAGAGAAATCGGCTCCCCAACGCAAATCATCCGTACCGCCATCCAAATACAAACTATGTTTGTGATTGAATACTGTACGAAGCGGTTTGGACAACCAATAAGTATCTACTCCGCGAACCACATTGTTCAATTTTTGGTTATAAAGTACATCCAAACGGTTTTGCTCACTTGCACCGTCTTCCGGTTTAGCTGTAAACATGCCGGCAGCTACTTCCGTTTCCAACTTTTCCCGCGCATTCATCAAATTATAATCAGTCAAGTCGGGATATTCCAACGTTCCGGTAAAGTTATAATCAATATTGACTTTACCCTGTTTCGGAGTTACTGTTGTAATAATAACCACACCATTAGCTGCACGAGAACCATACATAGCCGTAGCAGCAGCATCTTTCAAGATAGTAATGCTCTCAATACGGCTAGGATCCATATCATACAACTTCTGCACACTAATCTCAAAACCATCCATGATAAAAGTCGGAAGATTAGGATTGTTCTTCAATGATGTTTTAGAAAGGCTTTGCGCATCCAACTGAGTAGTTCCAATACCGGAACGTCCACGGATATATAACTCCGGAACATTATTCGGATTCGAACCTGCTAAATTATTTTCAGCAATACGAAAAGAAGGGTCGAACGTTTGCAAAGCTCCTAATACATTTGTTTTGGAAACCGACATCAACTGATCTGCCGTAACCGTCACAGAAGTACCCGTAAAGCTATTTTTACTGATCTTTGCATAACCGGTTACCACCACCTCTTCCAATTGCTTTGAATCGGGTTTCAACTTAAAAGTATGCACTTTATCAAGATTGAGCTTGCCAGTATGTATTTCCAAAGTTTGCATGCCTACAAAGGAAAGACGAATTGTTACATCTCCTTCAGGAAGTCCTAAAGAAAAAGCACCGTCTGCATCAGTCATTGTTCCGATATTTCTTTCTTTCCCCAGTATCAGCACCGTCACACCCGGCAGTTCGCCACCCTGTTCATCCACCACTTTACCTTCCAACGTACGTGTCTTCTGATCTTTCTTCTTGATGACCACAATACCATCTTTGGTAGCATAAGTGAAACCTTTAGGTGAAAGAACGCGGTCCAGCAATTCCCTCCAAGGCTCGTTGGTAGCTTTTACAGTCACCGGTTCAACCCCTTTAAACATCTGAGAGTTATAAAGCATGTTGATTCCAGCTTTCTGTTTTACCGTGTTTAAAAATGTTTCCATCGGCACATCCTTCAAATCAAGTGTCACTTTCTTCTCATCAGGTGGAAGTGCCCATGCACTGAGAACCATACTCAATGCAAAAAGACATAGCATAAAGACTCTTCTTTTTTTCATAATTTTTAAATCAAAACTCAATATTACTCATTCTCATATATCAATATATTTCTTCCGTTTATTCTATAGTAGATATCGCCGGTTAGTTCTAATGCATTCAAGAAAGTATTGATCGTGCCATATCGCTGCAAGTCACCACTATAAGTCAGGTCGCGCAGAGACTCCTTCTCATAATAGACATGAACATCATACCAGCGCTCGAAGGTTTTCATGATATCGCCCAGCCGTTTGTTGTTGAAAACATATACACCTTGTGCCCAGCCGATATATTCATTAACATCCACCGCCCGCTTTTCAATGCCACGGGAAGAGACGACTGCCTGTTCACCCGGCGCCAGCGTAATAGTATTCTGATCGGGTGTCGAGAAATTTACTTTCCCATATACAAGAGTGGTATAGCATGCATCCGCATCATTATAAGCATTGATATTAAATGCCGTACCAAGTACCGTTACTTCTCCGAAACGAGTCCGGACCACAAACGGATGTTCCTCATCCTTTCTCACATCAAAATAGGCTTCACCTTCCAGTGTCACAATTCTGCGCTTTCCGACAAAACGGACCGGATAAAGCAATTTAGAACCGGCATTCAAATGAACAGTGGTTCCATCAGCAAGAAGGACAGTATTCTCTCCTCCCCGTGGTATAACCAGTTCATTTGACTTCACCGGACTTTCATCGACGTTTTCTTCTTCGTGTTGTTGTGTTGTAACGGTCGGTCGATATGACAGCACCCCTTTATTGTATTTCACCTGGACACCGTCTACTATTACATTTATATCTTTCTTTTGTACATCAATAGTGCTTCCATCGGGCAAAGTCAGCACTGCCTGTTTGCTACCCGGCTTGATTTGCGCGATACGTGCTTGGGACTCCTCCACTGCCTGATAATGATTCACTGCATAAAAAGAAATTCCTACTCCCAGTACTACCATCGCTGCGGCAGCATACCACCATGTCCGAATACGGTGGATCTTTCCACCGGACGAGTTCTCTTTTTGTTGAATTTGTTGAAGGAAATGCTCGTAAGCCTTTTCCGATGAATATTCTTTATACTTATTAAAAGCATCTTTTAATTCCTCACTATCCTGCAATTTCTCATACACGGCTTTCAGTTCCGGATGCATAGATAAACGTTGTTCCAACACCTGCTGCTCTTTGTCGCTTGCATCTCCCAAAAGAGCCTTTTTTATCAAAGAGGCATCTTGATATGTGTTTTCTAACTTTTTCATAATTTTATCTATTTCTAATGAGGATTTTATCTTTGCTTTACTATAATTATACATAACGTCCATAAATGGGTGACAAAAAGATGATTATTTTTTATGAGATACTCTCCGTACGAAAACAGAAAAGAACGAAAAACTATCATTATGACATTATTCAGCAACAAAAATGACGTATTTAACAAATCATTCCCTTTTCGGAATCAAAATTCAGCCATCAATAAATGACAATTAGGCATCTTAAAAAATATTTGTTTTTTTTCGTTACCGCTATTAAAATGATGTATTTTTTAGCTTTTATCAAGGAGTTTGAAACTCATATTTCATCATCATCCGTCACTTTCGGACTTAGCTCATTGATATACAATGCGATAAAAGTGACGAGAAGCAGTGACGACAGAGTGATAACAAAAATATTTCAAATTTTATCGTCACTTTCTACTAAAAGAATGACGCGCTGTACTTCATAAAAAGGTCCTTGATTTAACCATAAATGCCTGCTTTATTAATCTATTCCCAATGCCGGACCAATGTAATAAGACACCGACAAGACTTCATTTCACATACATGGTCCCATCGCTCTGCGGACATGATCCCATGGACTCACGTACGTAATCCGAATGGTTTACAGACATGGAACGAACACATATAGCTTACTAAAAATGCTAACCAAGCTTTGTTTACCTGTTAAACATACCGGCTCATCCACTTAAATAAGCCACATCACAGTCACTTCACCCCCACAAAAGCAAGGATGCACAGCCCGGTTTTTAATAAAAGATAAGAGTAAGAAGTACAGAATAACTGGAATTTGCCAGCTTCTCGCGTAAGAATTTATAGCTACGGCTTTTCTGAGTTTTAACCGTATTGATGCTAACTCCCAGCCGGGATGCGATTTCGTCCCACGAATGTCCTTCAATTCTCAGCAGGATGATACGGCGTTGTTCGGCAGGAAGCTCCTCGATATAGAAATAAAGTTGTCGGATAGCTTCTTCTTTCACAGTCAAAGCATACAGCATTTCCTCGTCTTCAAAATCTTCTTCCTGAGGCAAGCCATTCAATATAGAATCATGAATCTGATGGTTGCGGATATACAACAGTGCATTATTATAGCAGGCACGATAAAGATAATTAGTCAGCTCACGGGAGTCGGAAAAAGTACGCTTACCTTCCCACACGGATATAAACACCTCCTGAACCAGATCTTCTACGGCATCGGTGAGGAACAGGATTTTCTCGACATATGAGCACAAGGCCGCATAATAGCGATTATAAAAGTCCCTCCAGATTCCCTTATCTTTCTGGTTGACACCTGCTACTATCAAATCATCTTTATCGCTCATACGGCAACAAGATTAATCAAACAATAAAAGACTCTCTTCAAATTACTGCAAAAACTGGTTATAATAGATATGACTTACAAATATATCTGTTTTTTCAGTATGTAAGTTCACCCCTCATATAAAAAAATAGAATAAAGGGGCATAAAATAAAAAAAGAGCGAATAACTCCGCCCCACCTAAAGAATCCCCCATAAATGGGATTCTTTTTTCTGCATCTCAATTTACCTGTTACCTGAAAACTACTTTTTTCTAATACCTAATCAAAACAATCTTTTTCCTAAAAACTAATCTTAAAATCTAATACCTTAATTTTATAAACTAATACTACTCTTTTGTTATTACCTTTTTCTAATACCTAAAAATCTTAGTAGTTTCACAACTACACTGCAAAGGTAGAGGTGTTTTGGAAAACAACAAGAATTCTTATGCTAAAAAACATGTTTTACCTTATTTTTTTGATTTATGTCAAGAGAAAGAGTGGAGGTTGGGTATAAAACATACATCCGAATGTTGATTTGATACAAATTCTGTCCAAACGCTCCGTTCGTCTTCTATTTCATCACACGGCCGCGCACTTTTTCAAGTGACAAAAAGTAAGCCTAGAATGTCGAAAAAGAGCATTTACATCTCTTTTTGAAAGGAATCGAAGCCTTAACACAAAAGAAAAGAAGCCAAAAACGTTACATCTTGCATATTTCCAATCCAAAATTACGGCGTTTTTTTGCGCCCGCCCCGCCTCCTCCTCCTCGAAATTTCGGAAGCAAAAACCGGCAGAAGATACAACTCTCGCAACTTTTCCGTAACTTTGCAGCGTTTGATAATAAATAAGGTAGAATGGATTTTAAGTACGATGTAATTGTAATTGGTGCCGGACATGCTGGTTGTGAAGCGGCAGCCGCCGCTGCGAATTTAGGTTCCAAAACTTGTCTGATCACAATGGACATGAACAAGATCGGACAGATGAGTTGCAATCCGGCAGTAGGAGGAATCGCCAAAGGACAAATAGTACGCGAAATAGACGCACTGGGCGGACAGATGGGATTGGTGACGGATGAAACTGCTATCCAGTTCCGAATCCTGAACCGCTCGAAAGGTCCCGCCATGTGGAGTCCCCGCGCTCAATGCGACCGTGCCAAGTTTATCTGGTCATGGCGTGAGAAACTGGAAAATACTCCCAACCTTCATATCTGGCAGGATACCGTCTGTGAATTGCTCGTTGAAAACGGTGAAGTAGTCGGACTCGTCACTCTTTGGGGTGTCACATTCAAAGCGAAATGTATCGTACTGACCGCAGGAACATTCTTGAACGGACTCATGCACGTAGGCCGCCACCAATTGCCCGGCGGAAGAATGGCAGAACCCGCATCTTACCAGCTGACAGAATCCATCGCCCGACATGGCATTGCCTACGGAAGGATGAAGACCGGCACACCGGTACGAATCGACGCACGCAGCATCCACTTCGATTTGATGGATACACAAGACGGAGAATGCGACTTCCACAAGTTCTCATTCATGAATACCAGTACGCGCCATTTGAAGCAACTGCAATGCTGGACCTGCTATACCAACGAAGAAGTGCACCGGATTCTGCGCGAAGGGCTGCCGGATTCTCCCCTGTTCAACGGACAGATTCAAAGTATCGGTCCGCGCTATTGCCCCAGCATCGAAACCAAGATTGTCACCTTCCCCGACAAAGAGCAGCACCAACTGTTCCTCGAACCCGAAGGTGAAACAACACAGGAATTATACCTGAACGGATTTTCTTCTTCTCTTCCGATGGATATTCAGATCGCCGCGCTGAAAAAAGTACCGGCATTCAAGGATATCGTCATCTATCGTCCCGGATATGCGATTGAGTACGATTACTTCGACCCCACCCAATTAAAACATTCGCTGGAATCGAAGATTATCAAAAACCTGTTCTTAGCCGGGCAAGTGAACGGAACAACCGGTTACGAAGAAGCGGGAGGACAAGGACTGATCGCCGGAATCAACGCACACATCAACTGTCACGGTGGTGAAGCCTTCACACTGGCTCGCGACGAAGCATATATCGGTGTATTGATAGACGACCTGGTGACCAAAGGAGTAGACGAACCATACCGTATGTTTACTTCACGTGCCGAATACCGTATTCTTCTCCGCATGGACGACGCCGACATGAGACTGACCGAAAGAGCATATCACCTCGGACTGGCAAGGGAGGATCGCTACCAATTAATGAAGACCAAGAAGGAGGCATTAGAGCAGATAGTAAATTTCGCAAAGAACTATTCGATGAAACCGGCATTAATTAATGATGCCCTCGAAAAGTTGGGAACAACTCCCCTTCGTCAAGGCTGTAAGCTGATCGAAATTCTCAATCGTCCGCAAATCACGATTGAGAATATCGCGGAACATGTCCCCGCCTTCCAAAGAGAATTAGAAAAAGCAACCACTGCAGACTCCGACCGTAAAGAAGAGATTCTGGAAGCGGCAGAAATACTGATCAAGTATCAAGGCTATATTGACAGAGAGCGAATGATAGCAGAAAAGCTGGCACGCCTGGAAAGCATCAAGATCAAAGGCAAATTTGATTATGCTTCCATCCAGTCGCTATCTACGGAAGCTCGTCAGAAGCTAGTGAAGATTGATCCGGAAACGATTGCTCAAGCGAGCCGGATTCCGGGAGTATCACCAAGCGACATCAACGTATTGCTGGTACTTTCCGGCCGATAAGCGGCAACGTTTCACGTGAAACAAATCATTTAAAGAAACGAGATAAACCAATGATTATGAGCAAAGAAACGCTAATTAAAAGCATCCGGGAAATTCCTGATTTTCCGATCCCCGGAATCCTTTTCTACGATGTCACCACCCTGTTTAAAGACCCTTGGTGCTTGCAAGAATTATCGAACATCATGTTCGAAATGTACAAGGATAAAGGTATCACCAAAGTAGTAGGTATAGAATCCAGAGGATTCATCATGGGGCCTATCCTAGCTACCCGACTGAACGCAGGTTTTATTCCTATCCGCAAGCCGGGCAAACTTCCCGCAGAGGTGATCGAAGAAAGCTACGACAAAGAATATGGCACGGACACTGTGCAGATTCATAAGGACGCACTCGATGAAAACGACGTAGTTTTACTACACGACGACCTGCTGGCAACGGGAGGAACTATGAAAGCAGCCTGCGAACTGGTGAAGAAACTGAAGCCTAAAAAGGTATATGTAAACTTCATTATCGAATTGAAAGACCTGAATGGCAAATCCGTATTCGGAGATGACGTAGAAGTAGAATCCGTATTGACTTTATAAACAAATTGCTTATATTTGCAGGGCGTAGAGAATCTACGCCCTTTTTTATTTCCCGCTATTTCATCTATAACGATTATGAATACAGAACCGGAAGCCAAAACGAATGAATATCTGAGAGGTATTGTAGCCAACCTGCCCGAAAAGCCGGGAGTCTATCAGTATCTGAACACAGAAGGGACTATTATATACGTTGGAAAGGCTAAAAACCTAAAAAAAAGGGTATATTCTTACTTCAGCAAAGAGCATGAACCCGGCAAGACACGAGTATTGGTCAGCAAGATTGCCGATATCCGTTACATCGTTGTTAACACCGAAGAAGATGCATTATTGCTGGAAAACAATCTGATCAAGAAATATAAGCCCCGCTACAATGTATTGCTGAAGGACGACAAGACCTACCCTTCCATCTGCGTGCAGAATGAATACTTTCCACGCATTTTCAGGACTCGAAAGATTATCAAAAACGGTTCTTCTTATTATGGTCCCTACAGCCACCTTCCTTCGATGTATGCGGTGCTCGACCTGATCAAGCATCTATACCCGTTGCGTACCTGCAATCTGAACCTTTCTCCGGAGAACATACGGGCGGGAAAGTTCAAGGTTTGTCTGGAGTATCACATCAAGAAGTGCGCCGGACCATGCGTTGGACTGCAATCGCACGAGGATTATCTGAAGAACATCGATGAAATCAAAGAGATTTTGAAAGGAAATACGCAGGATATTAGCCGTATGCTGGTAGAAAAGATGCAGGAACTGGCCAATGAAATGAAGTTTGAAGAGGCTCAGAAGATTAAGGAGAAGTATCTGCTGATAGAGAATTACCGGTCTAAATCGGAGGTAGTAAGTTCTGTCCTGCACAATATCGACGTCTTTTCCATCGAAGAAGACGATTCAAATTCGGCTTTCGTCAACTATCTGCACATCACCAATGGCGCCATCAATCAGGCATTCACCTTTGAGTACAAGAAGAAGCTAAATGAATCGAAAGAAGAGTTACTGACGCTAGGCATTATTGAAATGCGGGAGCGCTACAAGAGCCATTCACGGGAGATTATTGTTCCTTTCGAACTTGATCTGGAGTTGAATAATGTCGTTTTCACCGTTCCTCAAAGGGGAGATAAGAAAAAACTGCTCGATCTTTCTATCCTAAATGTGAAGCAATATAAGGCCGACCGATTGAAACAAGCCGAGAAACTGAACCCGGAGCAGCGCAGTATGCGTCTGCTGAAAGAAATACAAAACGAACTGCATTTAGACAAGCCACCTTTGCAGATTGAATGTTTCGATAACTCGAATATACAAGGATCGGATGCCGTAGCTGCCTGCGTAGTATTCAAAAAGGCGAAACCATCGAAGAAAGATTACCGTAAATACAATATTAAGACGGTCGTGGGACCGGATGATTACGCTTCCATGAAAGAGGTGGTCAGACGACGTTATCAGCGCGCCATTGAAGAAAATTCTCCCCTTCCCGACCTGATTATTACCGATGGTGGTAAAGGACAAATGGAAGTCGTCAGAGAAGTAATCGAGGATGAACTGCATCTGAATATTCCGATTGCCGGTTTGGCTAAGGATAATAAGCATCGCACGTCAGAGCTACTTTTCGGGTTTCCCGCACAGACGATTGGGATCAAACAACAAAGTTCTTTATTCCGTCTGCTGACGCAGATTCAGGATGAAGTACACCGTTTTGCGATTACTTTCCACCGCGACAAGCGCAGCAAGCGACAGGTCGCATCGGCTCTGGATAGCATTAAAGGGATTGGAGAAAAGACAAAAACAGCCCTATTGAAGGAGTTTAAAAGCGTAAAACGAATCAAAGAGGCATCCCTTGAAGAAATCGCAAAGGTCATAGGAGAAGTGAAGGCTCAGACTGTAAAAAAAGGGTTAAGCAACGAATAGGCTCACTTCTATGTGGCTATACGCTAAATTGTTAGTCCATATAAATCAAGTATCAGTATCATATGGGGCAAGCGTTAGTTTCCTCGGAGGAAACGCCAGTTCCCTTTAAAAGGAACGGTCGTTTCCATTAAAAGGAACGGCCGTTCCCTCGCCGGGAAACGACAGTTTCCATTAAAAGAAATCATAGGAAACTATATACCATTGATTTCTAACCATATAGAATACTACCGGTAATGTTATAGAGTTTATGTTCATGTCTATACGGTTCTAAGGCAAACTCAATCAAGTTATGAGGCAAATACATCTGTCGTCCTAATAGATATGCTTCTGCACAACAGACAGACACGCTTCCGAATGACAGCTACGGTTAATACTTAATACCTAATACTTATCTCCTATAATATTTCCTTCCAATCCATCGTTTTTTCTTCTTAATTTCGTAAATTTGCCTTTCGTAACATTCAATAGAATAGAGAAAATATCAATGAGAATAGTTGTACAACGAGTAAGCCACGCATCAGTAACCATCGAAGGACAGTGCAAGTCTTCCATTGGAAAAGGGATGCTGATATTAGTCGGCATTGAAGAATCCGACGGACAGGAAGATATAGACTGGCTCTGCAAAAAGATAGTAAATCTGCGTATTTTTGACGATGAAAACGGAGTAATGAACAAGTCCATCCTGGAAGACGGAGGCGAAATTCTGGTTATCAGTCAGTTTACATTGCACGCTTCTACCAAGAAGGGCAACCGTCCGTCATACATCAAAGCCGCCAAGCCGGAGATATCTGTCCCACTCTACGAACGGTTCTGCAAAGACCTGAGCAGGGCGCTGGGAAAAGAAATCGGCACAGGAACTTTCGGAGCGGACATGAAAGTTGAACTTTTAAATGACGGTCCTGTTACTATATGTATGGACACCAAAAATAAAGAGTAAAACCTTGATGAAAAAGCCGGTAAAGCTCTTCGAAGAGTGATAAACAGGCTCTAAACATCAAACTAATCATCATAAACCAACAGCAATTATGACCCTGGAAGAAGCCCAAAAAGAAGTAGACAAATGGATAAAGACATACGGTGTCCGCTACTTCAGCGAATTGACAAATATGGCCGTACTGACTGAAGAAGTCGGAGAATTAGCCCGTGTCATGGCCCGCAAATACGGCGACCAGTCTTTCAAAGAAGGCGAGAAAGACAACCTTGACGAAGAAATAGCAGACATCTTATGGGTACTCCTGTGTATCGCCAACCAGACAGGCGTAGACATCACCAAAGCCTTCAGGGAAAGCCTGGAAAAGAAAACGAAACGAGATAATAAAAGACATATCAATAACCCAAAACTGAACGATCATGGAAGAGAATAGCTCACAATCCAACAAGTATGATGCCGCATTGGCAAAGTATAACACCAATCTGAGCGATGCAGACATACAGGCTCGGGTGGCTGACCTGATTGAAAAGAAAGTGCCGGAAAACAATACGGAAGAAGTCAAGAAACTCCTGTTCAACTGCATCGACCTGACCACGCTGAACAGCACGGACAGCGATGAAAGCGTGATGCATTTCACCGAAAAAGTGAATGAGTTCGACAATGAATTCCCCGATATGAAGAACGTCGCTGCCATCTGCGTATACCCCAATTTCGCGGATATTGTAAAGAATACACTGCAAGTAGATGGCATCAATATCGCTTGTGTTTCGGGCGGGTTCCCTTCTTCTCAGACTTTCATTGAAGTGAAAGTAGCGGAAACGGCACTGGCTATCGCTGACGGTGCGGACGAAATAGATATTGTTATCTCTATCGGTAAATTCCTGAGCGGTGACTACGAAACAATGTGCGAAGAAATTCAGGAATTAAAAGAAGTCTGCAAGGAACGCCACCTCAAGGTAATCCTCGAAACAGGTGCTTTGAAAACCGCCTCCAACATCAAGAAAGCCTCTATCCTATCCATGTATTCGGGTGCAGATTTCATCAAGACATCGACCGGAAAGCAACAGCCTGCCGCTACCCCGGAAGCCGCTTATGTGATGTGCGAAGCTATCAAGGAGTACTATCAAAAAACAAACAACAAGATCGGCTTCAAACCGGCAGGAGGCATCAACACCGTCCATGATGCAATCATTTATTACACTATTGTGAAAGAAATATTAGGCGAAGAATGGCTGAACAACCGATTGTTCCGTCTGGGTACCAGTCGTTTGGCCAATTTGCTTCTCTCCGATATCAAGGGCGAAGAGATCAAATTCTTCTAAGGAATTACATTAGCAATCAAGTATGCCGTACCGCGCTTCACCTTCCGTTCCTATGGAAGGAAGCGCGGTATTTTTTATATAATAAAAACTAAAGATACTTATGGACAAAACCATTATTTTCATTATCTTTGTCATAGATGTAGCTATGCTAACATAGTTAATCATCTGTATTAGAGAACGTTTCTTTTATTACCTGATTCCTGGAATTCGGCAAAATTCAAAGTTATGAGTGGTAATAAGCAAACGGGTCTCACGCACCTTCATGTATATACTTTTGTTATATATCGAACGGAGCGTGAGACTGTTGCTTTTATGTCATCATAACGGCTTGCCGAAGCCCCAGGAAAAGACATATAGCAGCAGTTCTCACGCTTTTTTTAGTTAACCATAAGCGAAAAAGTATAAAATGAAGTCACACACAAAGAACTTACGTTTTAACCATAACCCCTTAAATCTGATACTCGGCACCAGAAAGAAACAAGGTCTGCGCATCGGTTATATGGAGGCTGCACTGGATGGCTTCTATCTTAACTGTATGGAAACCGGAGTACACCCGGAAAAACTAAGTAAACTATTATCAGATAAGTTCCATTGCACAGATGCAATTTCTTCCTGCCAGCTATTCCTATTCCTCATCAACGAAGGCGACAGAGCCTCCTATTCTATTATGGTCCCCTATTTACTCTCTACCGAAAACCTAAACCAGTTTGAAAACACCATCCGCGAACGCTTCTACGGAGTAGACCGATTCATTCAACAGGGCAGAAATCTATACAAATTCAAAGAGTATATAGAAGAAAGAGGAGAGCCGATTGTATGGATTAATGACTTAGAGAGAGGAGTGATCGGATGGGATATGGCACAAGTTGTCGGGCTGGCCCGGGCTGCCAAAGACTGCGGCTACATCACCAAAGAACAAGCATGGGAATACATCGAACAGGCGAGCACGTTATGCTCCGAAATCCTCCGCACACCGGAAGAAATAGACAAAAGTTTCCTCATCGGAGGAGCGATGAAATCGAATAAAATTGAAGATTGGGAGGAATTAATCCTGTGTTACTCTCTGCTCAGGAACAGTGGGGAGTAGTTATTTCTCACGGGCGACCACGTAATCCAGATAAGTCCGCAGGGCAAGGCAAATATTTGAATCCGGCAAGGCAGCCAGCAAATCAAAGGCCTTCTTTTTATATTGTTCTATTGTACGACAGGCATATTCAATACCTCCATTATCTTTGGTAAACTCAATCAGACATACGATTTCATCGGGAGTTGCCGTACCTTCCTTCACCTTGAACGCTATCTGTTCCGCCCACGCATCTTTCGTTGTATTCAATGCATACAGAGCAGGCAGCGTCAGCTTACCTTCCAGCATATCATTACCAGTCGGTTTGCCGATCTTCTTGCTATCAAAGTAATCGAAAATATCATCCTTAATCTGAAAACAGATGCCAATATATTCGCCCAACAGACGGGCAAAAGCGACTTCCTCCTCACCTACCTGCACTGACAAGGCAGCCGCCTCGGCACAAGCGGCAAAAAGAGCCGCTGTTTTCTTACGTATTACGTCAAAATAAACTTCCTCCGAAAAGCTATGATTACTTACATTCGAAAGTTGAAGCAACTCTCCTTCAGCTAGTTTCTGCCCCAGCGAAGATACCAGACGGATAATCTCATAATTATTAGTCTGCTCCGCGTGCACAAGGCTTGTAGCCAGCAGATAATCACCCGCCAGTACAGATACCTTATTATTAAATACAGCATTTACCGAAAGCTGACCGCGACGCTCGGTACTTTCATCGACTACATCGTCGTGCACCAAACTGGCTGTATGAAGCAATTCCAAAGAAACTGCCGCATGAAGGGTGGCAGGAGTCACAGCCCCATAAAGGCGTGCTACCAATAAGACAAGAATAGGACGCATCATCTTGCCATTCCTCTTGCGTATATGAGTTATTACGCTGTCGAGCAATGCATTCGAATCGGAAAGAGGGGTGTCAAAAAGAGCTTTAAAATCCTCCAGTTCCGCTTCTATCGGGGTTTTGATAAGAGAGATACTATCCATTCACAACACTATTTGAGCACAAAAGTAATAATAAAACGCTTAATACGGTATTTTTTTGTACTTTTACCATGAAAAATTAATTAAATCTATGGAGTCAGACAATAAATTATTTCTTTTAGACGCTTATGCACTGATATATCGGGCTTATTACGCCTTTATCAAGAATCCCAGAATCAACTCCAAAGGGTTCAATACTTCAGCTATCCTCGGATTTGTCAATACCCTCGAAGAGGTGCTGAAAAAGGAGAATCCGTCACATATAGGAGTAGCCTTCGACCCCTCCGGCCCTACCTTCCGCCACGAAGCTTTCGAGCAATACAAAGCCCAGCGTGAAGAAACTCCGGAAGCTATCCGCCTCTCCGTACCTATTATAAAGGATATCATCCACGCCTACCGCATCCCGATTCTGGAAGTGGCAGGATACGAAGCCGACGACGTGATCGGAACTCTCGCCACTGAAGCCGGACGTCAGGGCATCACCACCTATATGATGACTCCCGACAAAGACTACGGCCAGCTGGTGACGGACAACGTATTCATGTATCGCCCCAAACATACGGGAGGTTTTGAAGTGATGGGCATCGAAGAAGTGAAAGCGAAGTTCGATATCCAGTCGCCCGCACAAGTAATCGATATGCTCGGACTGATGGGCGATGCCTCCGACAATATCCCTGGTTGTCCCGGTGTCGGTGAAAAGACTGCCCAGAAACTAATCGCCGAATTCGGAAATATCGAAAATCTGCTGGAACATACCGACCAACTGAAAGGAGCCTTGAAAACGAAAGTGGAAACCAATAAGGAATTGATTACTTTCTCCAAATTCCTTGCCACTATCAAAATCGATGTTCCTATCCAACTCGAAATGGACAAGCTCATCCGCGAACAGGCAGACGAAGATTCACTCCGACAAATTTTTGAAGAACTGGAATTCCGGACACTGATCGACCGGGTACTGAAAAAAGAAAATTCTGCCGGCGGAGTAACAATGGCAACCGGAAGCAAAACGACAACGGCCAAAAGCGCTCCCTCTCCTCTTCCACTTTTTCCCGAAGAAGGAGGAGCCATACAAGGCGATTTATTTGCGAATTTTACGGGCAATGACGCAGGCGAAGCCAAAAAATCGAATCTAGAGACGTTAGAAACGCTTAATTGCGACTACCAACTCATTGATACAGAGAAGAAAAGAACTGAAATCATTCAAAAGTTACTTACATCTAAAATTCTCTCGTTAGACACGGAGACTACAGGAACGGAACCAATGGACGCCGAACTGGTCGGAATGAGTTTCTCTATCACCGAAAATCAGGCTTTTTATGTGCCGGTCCCCGACAATCGTGAGGAAGCATTAAAAATCGTCAACGAGTTCCGTCCGGTCTTCGAAAATGAGAACTCATTGAAAGTCGGACAAAATATCAAGTACGACATGATCGTTCTTGAAAATTACGGAGTGCAAGTGAAAGGTGCGCTCTTTGATACAATGATCGCCCATTACGTTCTTCAACCGGAACTTCGTCACGGAATGGATTATCTGGCAGAAATTTATCTTCACTATCAGACTATCCACATCGACGAACTGATAGGTCCGAAAGGGAAGAACCAGAAAAACATGCGCGATCTCGACCCGAAGGATGTCTACCGCTATGCCTGCGAAGATGCAGACGTAACATTGAAACTCAAAAACGTCCTGGAGAAAGAACTGAAAGAGAACGATGCCGAACGTTTGTTTTACGATATCGAAATGCCGCTTGTACCCGTATTGGTCAATATAGAACGGAATGGAGTACTGCTGGATACGGAAGCGCTCAAACAATCGTCTGTTCATTTCACTGCTCAGATGCAGCGCATCGAGCAGGAGATTTACGAACTGGCAGGCGAAACCTTCAATATCGCCTCACCTAAACAAGTAGGCGAGGTACTGTTTGACAAACTAAAAATCATCGAGAAAGCGAAGAAAACCAAAACCGGTCAGTACGTCACTTCGGAAGAAGTGCTCGAAAGCCTCCGGCATAAACATCCGGTAGTAGAAAAGATTCTGGAACATCGCGGACTGAAGAAACTGCTGGGAACTTATATCGATGCACTTCCTCAACTGATCAACCCGCGCACGGGACGGGTACACACGTCTTTCAACCAGACCGTCACCTCTACCGGACGCCTCAGCTCCAGTAACCCGAATCTGCAGAATATTCCTATCCGCGACGAGAACGGCAAGGAAATCCGCAAGGCATTTATCCCTGACGAAGGTTGCCTGTTCTTCTCTGCCGACTATTCGCAGATAGAACTTCGTATCATGGCACATCTCAGCGAAGACAAGAATATGATCGACGCCTTCCTCAGCAATCATGATATCCACGCAGCTACAGCTGCCAAAATATATAAGATCGACCTGAAAGACGTAGACTCCGATATGCGACGCAAAGCGAAAACCGCCAACTTCGGTATCATCTACGGCATCTCCGTATTTGGCCTTGCAGAGCGAATGAACGTAGACCGGAAGGAAGCCAAAGAACTGATCGATGGTTATTTCGAAACTTATCCAAGCGTGAAAGCCTATATGGAGAAGAGTATCCAGATAGCTCAGGAGAAAGGGTATGTAGAAACGATTTTCCACCGGAAACGCTTCTTGCCGGACATTAACTCACGAAACGCCGTTGTACGCGGCTATGCCGAGCGAAACGCCATCAACGCACCGATTCAGGGAAGCGCCGCAGATATCATAAAGGTAGCAATGGCACGCATTTATCAGCGATTCCAGACAGAAGGCATACAAGCTAAAATGATATTGCAAGTACACGATGAATTGAACTTCAGCGTGCCCGTCAACGAAAAAGAACGTGTAGAAGAGATCGTTCTTGAGGAAATGGAACACGCTTACCGTATGCACGTTCCCTTGAAAGCAGATTGCGGCTGGGGCAAGAACTGGCTCGAAGCACACTAAAACAAGGTTTATCCTACCATAACAAAACAGGATAAATCAGCTAAATAATGGAGAGAATGAGTTATAACATTATTTAACCCACTATCCAGAAAGCAAGGAAAAAGATCACTTCCCCAACGAAGTGCTTCATTCTATATCCGGCAGGTTGACTGCCGGATATTTTTTTGTCACCAATCTTGGCAAAAAGCAAGGTATCACCTTAGCCATTATCTGACATTTTGATATTATTTCAGCTTTATATTTGCATAAATACCGAATAAATATATAACTTTGCAGCGTAATACAAGAGTATTACTAGACAAATGAAAGAATAATACTAAAATCAAATAGCCATGAAAACAAAAGTATCTTTAAAAATGTTTGTTCTATCCGTAGTTCTTCTCATGACCTCTTTTGTTGCTTCTGCACGCAGTTATGATGGTCAGTTGGTTTATAATCCAGTAGAAGAAAATGGAGTAATGGTAGGTCAGACCGTTTACAAAATGAACGGAAGTACACTTGCCAACTATATGAAGTATAACTACAAGTACGATGACAACAAGCGCATGATTGAAAGCGAGACCCTGAAATGGAACAGTACCAAAGAGGAATGGGAAAAAGATCTCCGCATCAATTATACATACGAAGGAAAAACTGTAACAACCAATTACTATAAATGGAACAATAAGAAACGCGCTTACGTGTTAGTTCCAGAAATGACAGTGACCATGGACAATACTAATTTGTAACAGCATTTTTTTAACAACATACTCTCTCATTCTAATATTCTAACAAATAGAAAACGCCGTTCCTGATGAAGAAACGGCGTTTTCGCATCTATCTTAAGGAGTAATTGTCACAACACAAAAAACCGGTCCTGCAACCCTTTCAGAAAACTTCGGGAAATCACCAGATCACTCTTATCATGAAAAGGCGGATAGAGCTGACAACACTTCCCATCAATCATCGCCAGATAATTAACATTAACAATAGCCGACTGACTGATCTGAATAAAAGCTTGTGAATAACCAATAATATCTTCGGCTTTTGTATTTCGCTTCAGATTCAATCGGGTCTGATTGAACAGGACTACCTGCCACTGCCGCTTGTCTTTCAGATATTCGAAATAGCCGATTTCTTCCAGTCGCAAAAGCTTGAATCCCGTCACCGTGCTGATCATAAACATTCCCTGTTGCGGCATCAAAGCGCTGACAGAAGAAGAAAAAGAGGAAGAAGGAGTTGCCGGTATCGAAGCTACAGCCTTCCGGTAGCGCTCTATAACAACTTTCAGATCTTCCGTCTCAAAAGGTTTCAGTAAGAAATCGAAGGCGGACTCACGCAGAGCCTGAAGCAAATATTTATCATACGAAGTATAAAAGACAACTTTCATATCCCACAGCACCTCATCGCGCATCTCACTCAACAAGTTAAGCCCCAGCACATCCGGAAGTTCCACATCCAGAAACAACAGATCCGGACGGAGTTCCATTATCATCTTTTTGCCTTTTGCGCCATTGTTTGCAGTTCCTTTTATTTCAAATTCCTGATAAGCGCCCAGCTCCCTGCGCAAAGCATCGATTGCCGTACGCTCATCATCTACAATAACGACTTTATATTTATCTTCTGCATTCATCATAAATCATAAGAAAAATGAAACGGTATAAACACCGACACTTGCGTACCGGTCTGCCCATCGTTTCGGTTATCTATATTGAAACGTATCTTCTCATTTTTATTCTTTGTATTGAGTAGCTGTATCGTTTGATAGAGCACTTTCAGCCCCGTTCCCGTTCCTCTGGTCGAAGAAGCCACTTGCGGAAGATACCCCCGTCCGTTGTCACAAATCACGATACGGACTCCTTTTCCTTCACGGGAAATACGGATAGTCAATTCTTTCTCACCGTCTTTTCCGGCGAGCCCGTGCTTTATCGCATTCTCTACCGGAATCTGTACAATCATGGAAGGAATCATTATACTTTTTGCGTCCAGCCCCTCCTCCACTACGACCGACGCCGTAAAGTCTTCGCCGACACGCCCGCTTTCCAAGCCAATATATGACTGTACAAAATCCAGTTCGTCCTGCAAAGATACACTTAGTTTTTCTGTCAGTTCAAGACTCCGGCGGAGATATTTGACCAGTTCCATCAAATTATTCTTCACCTCTTCCGATCCATTGAACTGATTAATCTCACGCCCCAGCACATTGAATGTGAAATGGGGAGAAATCCGGCTCCGCAAATTCTCCATACGGACACGATTTATCTGCTGGAAGAAACGTTCACGAAGAAACTCCCGTTTTTTCCGCATATACCAGATGATCACCACCGTTCCGGCTGCCAGCAACAGGCAGACAAGCACCCAGATATACATGCTCAGTTTCAAGACACGCACTTCACCCGCCTGCCGTTGAATCTGCATTTCCTTGCGCAATACGATCGTGTCCTGACGGTAACGCATATCCAGTTCGGCTACACGGGTGCGAATCCGTTCGCTACGGATGGAGTCATTCAGTTGATAATCACGTTTCAGATACTCATATGCATTACGGTAGTCACCTGCCTTTTCATAATAATGTTGCAGATACTGGTTGCGTATAGTAAGCATATTGGCATCCACATGTCCGGTAGAAGCAGTCCGTGCTATCATTTCCCTGGCACGAGCGATATTTCCTTTTTTCAGAGAAAGCTCAATCATCAGGGTTTCAATGTAGTGCATGGCGGAGTTGTTCTTTATCTCCGAAAAGTAACGGTAACCTTCATTCAGATTGTTTTCGGCAGAATCCAGCCGGTTCGTCAGCAGATAAAGATCGCCCAGATTAACTTTCGAAAGATTGCTTTCGAATACCATTTGCGGGTAATCCGCTATCAGCTCCGCTGCTTGCCGCATATAGACCAGGGCTTCCTGATAATCTTTCTTATAATAGTAATGATTTCCCCGATTATTAAGATACACCCACTTTTCGCTGACTGTCATTTCATCAAAAAACTGTCCTGCCAGTTCGTAATAATGATTGGACAAATCAAAATCACGCAAGTCCATGTAAGTCTGTCCCAGTCCGCAATAGACCGGAAATTTGGAATGTTCCGACAGATGCAGGGAGTCGCAGATAAACAATGCTCTCCGGTAATAGGAAGCGGTATGTGCCAGTTCGCCACGATGCAGATGGGCATCCGCCAGATTCATACAGATATCCGAAAGAAGATGCGCCTTATCTCCTTTCAGACGGTAAGCATAGGATTTCTCATAATAGGCAACCGCCGAATCGGGCTGATTGAGTTGCATCCAGACATTTCCCTCAATGTTATACACATCCGAAAGCACATCATTCCATCGCGGGCATGCAGCTGCACGCTTATCATACTCTTTTACAGGGCGGTTATAATAGAGGATAGAGTCGAAATCGGACGAGATGAAGAAAGTCTTTCCATACAATCCCATCAAGCGGTAATAACTCATCGAGTCCTGTGCCTGACGCATTGCGTTACGCAATAAAGAACGTGAATAAGGTAAGTTGGAAAACAGGGAATCCTGTGCACGGACTTCTAAAGAATCGATAAGTGACTGTTCACACAAAGCGTGACTGCGGTGCCTATCCACGCAACTGCAGTTCCACAATATCAACAACCCTATCAACCCAAATAGCTTCATAGTAGATTTCGCTTTATTCATCCCCTTGTCCGTGTTGAATTTTGAATGCCACAAAAATACATTAATTATATTGAATCTCAACGAAATTTATTATTTTTTTAATACCTTTGTCCCCATATAAACATGAGTAACTGACCTAATGAGTCCATTGAACTTTACCCACATTCTGACACAGGCAGTCGATGAGCTATCGGAAAGCGAATCTTACAAAGGGCTGTTTCATCAACATAAAGATGGCGAACCATTGCCCTCTGCTAAAGTTTTGTATGAAATTATCGAGCTTTCACGTGCCATTCTCTTCCCCGGATACTACGGAAATTCCACCATCAACAGCCGGACAATCAATTATCACATCGGTGTAAATATCGAAAAGTTATTTGACTTGCTCACAGAGCAAATCCTGGCCGGACTATGTTTCAGTACGGCAGAAGGAGACTGCAACGTCTGCTCGGAGTCGAGAAGAGAAGAAGCCGCCCGACTGGCTGCGAACTTTATCAGCAAACTACCCGCCATGAGAAGAATACTGGCTACGGACGTAGAAGCCGCCTACAACGGTGACCCCGCTGCCAAAAGCTACGGTGAAGTAATTTTCTGCTATCCCGCCATTAAGGCAATCAGCAATTATCGTATTGCGCACGAACTGCTGGAACTGGGTGTTCCCCTGATTCCTCGCATGATCACGGAAATGGCTCATAGCGAGACGGGTATCGATATCCATCCGGGAGCGAAGATAGGCAGTCACTTTACCATAGACCACGGAACGGGTGTCGTGATCGGTGCTACAAGCATCATCGGGAACAATGTCAAATTATATCAGGGTGTCACCCTAGGAGCAAAAAGCTTCCCGCTGGATGCCGACGGAAAACCGATCAAGGGTATCCCCCGCCACCCGATACTGGAAGACAATGTCATAGTCTACTCCAACGCCACCATTCTTGGAAGAATCACTATCGGAAGCGACGCAACCGTAGGAGGAAATATCTGGGTAACGGAAAACATTCCTGCCGGAGCAAAGATTGTACAAACAAAAGCAAAGAAATAAAATCAATAAACTATATATGAGCGAACAATTCGAGATGATAGCCAAGACCTTCCAGGGACTGGAAGAGATACTTGCTGAAGAACTTACAACATTGGGAGCCAACGATATCCAGATAGGACGTCGCATGGTTTCATTTACAGGAGACAAGCGTATGATGTACAAGGCAAATTTCTGCCTCCGTACTGCTATCCGCATTCTAAAACCGATCAAGAATTTTACGGCAAAGGATGCTGATGAAGTTTACAACCAGATACAGGCCATTCCATGGGAAGAGTATCTTGATGTGAACAAGACGTTTGCGATAGACGCGGTTGTTTTCAGCGAAGAATTTCGCCATTCAAAGTTCGTTTCGTACAAAGTGAAAGACGCCATCGTGGACTATTTCCGTGAAAAGACAGGCAAACGCCCGTCGGTACGCATCAATAATCCGGATGTACTACTCAATATCCATATTGCACATACCACTTGTACGTTGTCTTTGGACTCTTCCGGAGAGTCGCTTCATCGTCGCGGATACCGCCAGGAACAGGTAGATGCTCCGTTGAACGAAGTATTGACTGCCGGTATGCTTCTGATGACAGGATGGCGCGGTGAATGTGACCTGATTGACCCGATGTGCGGTTCGGGCACGATTCCTATAGAAGCTGCACTGATCGCAAGAAACATCGCTCCGGGAGTATTCCGCAAAGGATTCGCATTCGAGAAATGGGTGGACTTCGATTCGGAGATGTTCGATGAGATTTACAATGACGATAGTCAGGAGCGCGAGTTTACTCACAAGATATACGGATACGACAACAATCCGAAAGCAAATGAAATCGCAACCCATAATATAAAGGCAGCGGGTGTATCCAAAGATGTGACGCTGAAATTGCAACCGTTCCAACAATTCGAACAGCCGCAGGAGAAGTCCATCATTGTGATGAATCCTCCTTATGGCGAGCGTATCTCCACCAATGACCTGCTCGGACTGTACCAGATGATTGGCGAACGTCTGAAGCACGCATTTGTAGGAAACGAGGCTTGGGTACTCTCTTATAGAGAAGAATGCTTCGATCAGATCGGGCTGAAACCAAGCAAGAAAGTACCGTTGTTCAATGGCGCATTGGAATGCGAGTTCCGCAAATACGAGATTTTCGACGGGAAATATAAGGAGTTCAAGAGTCAGGAGGGAGAAGGAGAAGAGAAGAAAGAGACTGAAGGAAACTATGATACTTCCAGACCCAGAGAAAGAAAGGAATTCAAACCGCGCGGAGAAGGAGAATTTAAACCCAGACGGGAAGGCGAATTCAAACCTCGTCGCGAAGGGGAATTCAAGCCACTCAGAGAAGGAGAGTACAAGCCACGTCGGGAAGGGGAGTTCAAACCTCGTAAAGAAGGAGACTTCAAGCCGAGACGGGAAGAAGGAGGCTTTACCCGGGATGACAGGGACAGAAAGCCTAGAGGCGAGTTCCGTGGGGAAAGAGATTCGAGAGCTCCGAGAGAATTCAGAGGAAATCGGGAGCCTAGGATACCGAAGAAGGAAGAAGAGTAATTTCATAGATAGTTAATGGCATCTCACTAAAAAAATGCCATTAACTTATTGATAGACAATATAAGGTCGCATCTTGCGATCTTATCATTTGATGAGTAAGAAAGCGAATTGAATATCTCGAAAAAGACGTATCATCCGACAGAGAAAGACAACTCTCCTGAACAGGGTAAAAATAGAAGGATTTAAAACCAATAAAGATAAATAAAAGCAATGAGTAAAATTGGAAAAAGAGCCATTCTGATATTGCTGGCGCTACCAATCGGATTCAATGTTATGGCACAGGAAATCAAAAAGCTGACACTGGAAGACTTGATTCCGGGCGGCGAGACCTACCGTTATGCAGAAAACCTCTACGGTCTGCAATGGTGGGGAGACGTGTGTATCAAACCAAGTACCGACACCATCTACACTGTTCAACCCAGAACAGGGAAAGAGACAGTGCTGACTACCCTCGGACAAATCAACAAAGTACTGGCAGACAATAAAGCAGGGAAGCTGCCGACCCCGTACTCAATCCGCTACCCGTGGGCGGACAAACCGCAAATGTTACTGAAAATATCCGGTAAGTATATCGTATACGATTTCGAGAACAACCGGATTGTCAGCACACTGAAGCTGAAAGATAAAGCAGCCAACGAAGATTATTGCGTCGCCAACGGAAACGTAGCCTACACAGTCAACAACAACCTGTATGTGAACGAACAGGCAATCACCGACGAACCCGAAGGCATCGTCTGCGGGCAGTCTGTCCACCGCAATGAGTTCGGCATCAACAAAGGCACCTTCTGGAGCCCGAAAGGCAACCTGCTCGCTTTCTACCGCATGGACGAAAGCATGGTGACGCAATACCCGCTTGTAGACATCACCGCACGTGTAGGAGAAGTGAATAACGTCCGTTACCCGATGGCAGGAATGACCAGCCACCAAGTAAAAGTAGGCGTCTACAACCCCTCCACCGGCAAGACCATCTATCTGAATGCAGGTGATCCGACCGACCGTTACTTCACCAATATCAGCTGGTCACCGGACGAAAAGAGCATTTATCTGATCGAACTGAACCGCGACCAGAACCATGCCGTACTTTGCCAATACGATGCAACGACAGGCAAGTTACTGGGCAAACTGCTGGAAGAAACGCACCCCAAGTATGTAGAGCCTCAGCACCCCATCGTATTCTTACCGTGGGACAGCAATAAATTCATCTACCAAAGCCAGCGCGACGGATATAACCATCTATATTTATGCGACCTCACCTCCAGCCTCAAAGGCGAATGGAAAAGCGATGCCGCAGGCGGCAAGCATATCGAATACATCCCGACGAAGCAACTGACCGAAGGCAAATGGCTGGTAGGCGACATTCTGGGCTTCAACGCCAAGAGGAAAGAAGTCATCTTCCAAGGAGTGGATGGCACAGGCTCCAATAACTTTGCAGTAAATGTCAACACAGGAAAGCGCAGCCTCCCGTTCAGCTTCCGTTCTACCACAGAAGGAGAACATAACGGAATGCTCAGCGCATCGGGAAGTTACCTCATCGACCGTTATTCGACTCCTACCCTTCCGCGCCGCATTGACATCGTGGATACCAAAAGCCTGAAAACAGTCAACCTGCTGACAGCCAAGGACCCATACGAAGGCTACGAGATGCCGACCATCGAAACCGGTACTATTAAAGCCGACGACGGAACGACCGACCTATACTACCGCCTCACCAAACCCGCAGATTTCGACCCGAACAAAAAGTATCCGGTCATCGTCTACGTATACGGCGGCCCGCACGCACAACTCGTCACCGGCGGCTGGCTGAACGGCTCCCGCGGATGGGATATCTATATGGCTAACAAAGGCTATATCATGTTCACCCTCGACAACCGCGGCAGTGCCAACCGTGGACTGGAATTCGAAAACGCCACCTTCCGCCGCCTCGGCATCGAAGAAGGCAAAGACCAGGTGAAAGGCATTGAATTTCTGAAGTCCCTCCCCTACATAGACGGAAACCGCATCGGTGTACACGGATGGAGCTTCGGAGGCCACATGACCACTGCCTTGCTGCTCCGCTACCCCGAAATATTCAAGGTAGGCATAGCCGGCGGACCTGTCATCGACTGGGGATATTACGAAGTGATGTACGGCGAACGTTATATGGACACTCCGGAAAGCAATCCGGAAGGCTACAAAGAGTGTAACCTGAAGAACCTTGCCGGACAACTGAAAGGTCATCTGCTCATTATCCATGACGACCACGATGACACTTGCGTACCGCAGCACACACTGTCGTTCATGAAAGCCTGTGTAGATGCCCGCACTTATCCCGACCTGTTTATCTATCCGTGCCACAAGCACAACGTATCAGGCCGCGACCGTGTACATCTGCACGAGAAAATCACCCGATACTTTGAAGAACATTTATAAAATAAGTATCTTTGCAAAAGAAACATTCTTCTACACTCAATATAAATGGAATATAGTCAGCAACAAATAATTTTCGATATAGTCTCCGACAGCCAGTTGGCATTTAATTATCTCCAACCCATTAGAGATACTAAAAAGTTGAGAGTATTATCCTTATTTTCAGGCTGTGGCGGAATGGATTTAGGGTTTGAAGGTGATTTTATAGCACCTTTCAAAAGTGTCGCACCACGTCCCGAATGGATTGAAAGACAAATAAACGATGATTGGGTTCACTTAAGACCAACAAAATTCTCTTTAGTATTTGCCAATGATATACTAAAAGAAGCTTCATTAACTTGGACGAAATTCATGAAACGATATGGATATGACCCATCTATATATCGCACAGAAAGTATCGTTGATTTAGTAAAACAACATAGAAATGGTGGAGACATATTTCCTGAAAGTATAGATGTAGTTGTAGGAGGTTTTCCTTGCCAAGATTTTAGTGTAGCAGGTAAACGTAAAGGTTTCAACTCAATGCGTACACATGATGGAAAATTGCGAGCGGACGATCTACCTACTGAAGAAACGCGCGGTAAACTCTACTATTGGATGAAAGAAGTTATAGATATTACAAAACCTAAAATATTCATAGCAGAAAATGTAAAAGGACTAGTTAATATGGGGCAAGTAAAAGATATTATACAAGCTGATTTCTCACAAGCAGACGGTAATGGTTATATTGTCCTATCCCCACAAGTACTTCATGCCGGGAATTATGGAGTACCTGAATCACGAGAAAGAGTAATTTTTATTGGAATCCGAAAAGACGCATTAAAAGAAGAAATAGCACAAATATTAAAAAATGACCTGATTCCTAATCACTTAAATCCATATCCTCAACCGACTCATAATTGTACATTAAATGATGAAACATTGGCTACTCCTGTAGTATTATGTGATGTACTTAAACAATTAAAAGAACCTAAGGAATCTTTTGATCCCTCTCAACGTTTCTACTCAAAAGCCAAATATATGGGAGCTCACTGTCAAGGACAAAAGGAAATAACAATGAACAGCATAGGTCCTACTATTCGTTCCGAACACCATGGAAACATAGAATATCGTCGTCTATCGCTAGAACATGGTGGTACGAATAAAAATGAGTTAGAGAAAGGACTAGCGGAACGTAGATTAACTCCAAGAGAATGTGCGCTTATCCAGACTTTTCCACCGGACTTTCAATTTGTAATTCCCAAAGATTATGATTGGAAACGATTCATCGTTAGTGCATCAGGAGCTTATAAAGTAATAGGAAATGCCGTTCCCCCTATTCTAGCTTATCACATAGCTATGCGAATACAAAACTTATGGTCAACATATTTCAAATGAAAGCCTATGGAAGCAAATAATATTATTGCTGTGTATAATAAAAACAAACAAATTGCGTTACAAGAGTTTGACTTGTTTATGAATAAGACCAACACCTATATGAATAAATTGGCACAAGATACCAATTATTATGTAGGGTGCGATTCTAAACAATTGGAAAAGGAAGTGCTTTCAGCTATGAAAGAGCAGTGTAAAGGAACATCCTTCCTTCCTGATGATATTCAATTAGTATCTGGTCAACGCTTTCCTGATATCATTGCCTCCAAACATTTTGGAGTAGAAGTAAAAAGCACCAAAGAAAACAAATGGGTTTCAACAGGAAGTAGTATAGTGGAATCTACAAGAATCGAAGATGTTAATCATATATATATGTTATTTGGTAAATTAGGAGGAAAACCTATTGAGTTTAAATGTAAACCATATCATAATTGCTTATATGATATTGCGGTCACCCACTCCCCTCGTTATCTTATTGACATGGAAATAACACAAGAGAGAACAATATTCTCGAAAATGGGAATCGAATATGATAAGTTTCGTCTTTCAGAAGATCCAATTAGCACAGTTAGATCATATTATTTAGAAAAAATCAAAAAAGAAAAGCGAATGGCAATGCCTTGGTGGATTGGAAGTGAAACTGTCACATCTCCAACATTACGCTTGTGGTCAGGAAGATCCTTGGATCAAGAAAAACAGAATATTTACAAAGCACAATTATTAATTCTTTTCCCTACAGAAATATGTAATTCAAATTATGATCGTGCTACTTTATGGCTTTGCATTCGCCATTCTATTATAAATACGCACTTCAGAGATTTATTCACAGCAGGAGGGCAAGTACAAATAGAAAATTGTTGTTGCCCAGCTATTATTAAACGGATTTTAAGAGTAGCTCCTATCGTGAAACAAATTCTTTTGGAAGAAAGTCTACTATTCGATATAAAAGACAATAATCCTGATTTGTTTTACGCTAAAGATAAATATGCATATTGGGTACTACAAGTTTCGAAACAATACCCACAAATTAAACAACTAAAAAATTGGCTAATGGAGATATAAATGGCAGATAAGGTAACACCCGAACAAAGACACCTCTGCATGTCACATGTTAGAAGTAAAAACACCAAACCCGAAATGATAGTTAGGCGTTTCCTCTTTTCACATGGCTTCCGATTCAGGATTCATGTTAACACCTTACCGGGAAAACCAGACATCGTACTTCGTAAGTATAAAACGGTAATTTTCGTAAATGGATGTTTTTGGCATGGGCATGAGAATTGTCGCATTTATTCTTTTCCAAAAACTAACGTCGAGTTTTGGAGAAAGAAAATTGAACGAAACAAAGAACGTGATTTATATGAAAGGATTCAACTCCGTATAATGGGTTGGCACGTCATCTTGTTGTGGGAGTGCCAATTAAAACCCAAAAAACGGAGTGATACACTTGAAGGACTTTCGCTAACGTTAAATCAAATCTTTCTAAAGGACAGAGAAAATAAAGCGGAACCTTACAAAGAGCATCAACCAAATAGTATTATCGCAGCAGAGCCAACCTCCGAGTACGGCATAGTGCACAAAGAAAAATAACAAAAGAATAATTATAAAAATATATTATGAAGATATTATTACTAGGCTCGGGCGGCCGCGAACATGCACTGGCATGGAAAATTGCCCAAAGTCCGAAAGTTGAAAAGCTGTACATCGCTCCGGGAAACGCCGGAACAAACGCCGTAGGCGAGAATGTCAACATCAAAGCTACCGACTTTGAAGCGATCAGCGCTTTCGCCCTGAAAGAAAACATCGAAATGGTAGTAGTAGGTCCCGAAGACCCGTTGGTAAAAGGCATCTACGATTACTTCCAGAACCGTCCCGAACTGAAACATATCGCCGTTATCGGTCCGTCCGCCAACGGAGCACAGCTGGAGGGCAGCAAGGAGTTTGCCAAAGGCTTCATGATGCGTCATCAAATCCCGACGGCCCGATATAAAAGTATCACAGCCGAAAATCTCGAAGAAGGTCTGGCTTTCCTCGAAACGCTGGAAGCCCCATATGTGCTGAAAGCTGACGGGCTCTGTGCCGGAAAAGGCGTTCTGATCCTCCCCACACTGGACGAGGCAAAGAAAGAACTCAAGGAAATGCTTGCCGGTATGTTCGGCTCCGCATCGGCAACAGTCGTTATTGAAGAGTTCCTGAGTGGTATCGAATGTTCCGTATTCGTGCTTACCGACGGCGAACACTACAAAGTCCTCCCCGTAGCGAAAGACTACAAGCGTATCGGTGAAGGCGACAAAGGACTCAACACAGGCGGTATGGGCAGCGTGACTCCGGTTCCGTTTGCCGATGAAGAATACATGGAAAAAGTACGTACCCGCATCATCGAACCTACCATCAACGGACTGAAAGAAGAAAACATCGTCTACAAAGGCTTCATCTTCCTCGGACTGATCCGGGTAAAAGGCGAACCGATGGTGATTGAATATAACGTCCGCATGGGCGACCCGGAAACGGAAAGCGTGATGCTCCGCATCCAAAGCGACCTCGTGGAATTGCTGGAAGGCACAGCCGCAGGCAATCTCGATGAAAAGACACTGGTCATGGACCCGCGCTCGGCAGGTTGTGTGATCCTTGTGAGCGGCGGTTATCCTGAAGCATACGAAAAAGGCTTCCCTATCAGCGGCCTGGAACAGGCCGCCGCTACCGAAAGCATCATTTTCCATGCCGGAACAGCCATGAAGGACGGACAAATCGTAACGAACGGGGGACGTGTGATCGCTGTCTGCTCTTATGGCGCAACGAAGGAAGAAGCGCTGGCACAGAGCTATAAAGTGGCAGATATGATCGACTTCGACAAGAAATATTTCCGTCGCGATATCGGATTCGACTTATAATGAGAAACAAGAGACTACAAGGTCTGGTCACAGCAGGGCGGTGGACACTCCCTGCTGCGATTTTCATCTGCACCCTTTGTTGGGTGCTGACCTCTGTCCTATTGCCCGAACTCACCATGACAGCGGGCGAAGAAGGCGGTTCCGTGCTTTGGCAGTCTGCCCGCACGTTGCTGCTTCCCGCATGGGCGGAGCATCTTGTCAGTTTCTTGATTTACGCGGCTATCGGCTATTTCCTGATCGAGCTGAACAACCGGTTCAGTATCATCCGTATGCGGGCTTCCGTGCAGACAGCTATCTATTTTCTGCTGGTCACCGTCTGTCCGGAGATGCACCTGCTATATGCCGGAAACGTTGCCGCCATAACCTTTTTATTCTCCATCTATTTCCTGTTCAAGAGTTACCAGCAGGCGCAGGCGTCAGGATATCTGTTCTATTCGTTCCTGTTTATCGGTGCAGGGAGCATTCTCTTTCCCCAGCTCACCTTCTTCTCGGTGCTCTGGTTGTTTGAGGCGCACCGCTTTCAGTCACTTACGTTCCGCAGTTTCTGCGGCGCACTGATAGGATGGACAATGCCCTACTGGATGCTGTTCGGACACGCTTTTTTCTATGATCAGATGGAGCTGTTCTATCATCCTTTCAAAGAGCTGGCCACTTTTGGGGACATATTCAACCTACAGATACTCCAGCCGTGGAAACTGGCGACTCTCGGTTATCTGCTTGTGTTGTTCATCGTCAGCGCCGCTCATTGCGTCGTTGCCGGATTCGAAGATAAGATACGCACGCGCGCCTATTTACAGTTTCTCATAGACGTGACACTCTTTCTCTTCGTACTGATTGTGCTACAGCCGTCACAATGCAGCAATCTCTTGCCGTTGCTCATGATAAGCAACAGCATACTGATCGGACACCTTTTTGTGCTGACCAACAACAAAACATCGAATATATTCTTCATTGTTGCCACGGTCTGCCTCATCCTTTTATTTGGTTTTAACGTATGGACGCTTTTATAGATTCAACGATACAACTCCTCATCGAATGGGGACTTCCGGGATTGTTTATCTCGGCCTTACTCGCAGGGAGTATTGTACCATTCAGTTCCGAACTGGTGTTGGTAGCACTGGTAAAACTCGGACTGCCACCCACTGCCTGTATACTGGCTGCCACCCTCGGCAATACGGCAGGCGGAATGACCTGCTACTATATGGGGCGTCTGGGCAAAATAAGCTGGATTGAGAAATACTTCAAAGTAAAGAAGGAGAAAGTAGACAAGATGGTGAAATTCCTGCAAGGGAAAGGAGCATTGATGGCATTCTTCGCTTTCCTGCCGGCCATCGGAGAGGTGATTTCCATCGCACTGGGATTTATGCGAAGTAATATATGGCTTACCACCGCCTCCATGTTTGTCGGCAAACTGATACGTTACATTCTGCTTCTATACGTACTGGAAAGCGCATGGAACGTCGTTGCAGGATGAAATAACAGGTAATAGGTAATAAGTAATAGGTAATAAGTTTTTTGAGATGAAAAGAGTGATTGAAAAGACTGATGACGGGAGCGCCACCCTATTTGTTCCGGAATTGAATGAACATTATCATTCGACCAAAGGAGCACGTACGGAGTCCCAGCATATTTTCATCAATATGGGACTGAAAGCCTCCGCTGCCCCCTCTCCGCATATTCTGGAGATCGGTTTCGGAACGGGGCTGAATGCTTGGCTTACACTTGAAGAAGCAGAAAGAAGCGGACGTAACGTACATTATACAGGACTTGAACTCTACCCGTTGGAATGGCAGATGGTGGAGCAACTGGGATATATAGAACAACCAGCAGCTATCGACCTGTTCAGAGCGATTCATACATCACCGTGGGAAGAAGAAATATCCTTTACCCCACACTTCACTCTCTGCAAAGTACAAGCCGACGTCAATGAATGGATTACCCAGCGCAGCCATTCTCCATTATCCATTCTCCATTATCCATTATCATTCGACGTTATCTATTTCGACGCCTTCGCTCCGGAAAAGCAGCCGGAAATGTGGTCGCAGGAACTATTTAACCGTTTATATGTTTTATTAAATGAAGGAGGCATCCTCACCACTTATTGCGCCAAAGGAGTCATCCGACGTATGTTACAGGCCGCAGGCTTTACCGTAGAGCGCCTTCCCGGTCCTCCGGGAGGAAAGCGGGAAATACTACGTGCCCGAAAACTGGAACAGAATCAACCCCCGATATTAATACAATAGTCATGAAACAACAACTAAAAGATTTGAAAACACTCCTTCTTCTCGGCTCCTGCCTCCTGTTGGCAGCCTGCACGGGTCGCACGTCCAAAGCAAGCGGCAGCGAAGAAGAGAAACCGGTGATTACCGTCACTATCGAACCGCAGCGCTACTTCACGGAAGCGATTGCCGGTGATAAATTCACGGTAGTCAGCATGGTCCCGAAAGGTTCCAGTCCGGAGACATACGACCCTATTCCTCAGCAACTAGTCTCTCTGGGAGACAGCAAAGCCTATCTCCGCATCGGCTACATCGGCTTCGAGCAGACCTGGATGGACCGACTGATGAATAACACCCCTCATATCCAAGTATTCGACACTTCGAAAGGCATAGACCTGATTCTGAACAACGGTGAGCACAACCACGCAGCAGGACATCATGACCACGACGGGCACAACCACGCCGTAGAACCGCATATCTGGAACTCTACCGCCAACGCCCTCATCCTTGCCGGAAACACCTTCAAGGCACTTTGTATGCTCGACAAACCCAACGAAGCATATTATCTGGCACGTTACGACTCCCTCTGCCAACGTATCCAGCACACCGACAGCCTCATCCGCCAGCAACTTTCCGCTCCAGAATCGGCCAAAGCCTTTATGATCTACCATCCGGCTCTCTCCTACTTTGCCCGTGACTACGGCCTGCATCAGATTTCAATCGAAGAAGGCGGCAAAGAACCTTCGCCCGCCCATCTGAAAGAACTGATAGACCTGTGCAAATCGGAGAAAGTAGGCGTCATCTTCGTCCAACCGGAGTTCGACAAGCGCAACGCGGAAACCATCGCACAGCAAACCGGCACAAAGGTAGTCCCCATCAACCCGTTAAGCTATGACTGGGAAACGGAAATGCTGAACGTAGCCAAAGCTCTCACCCCTATGGACCCCGAATAAAAACGGGCTTCCATAGCATTAATGACCGAATGATACATAAACGAAGTAATTCTCCAAATATGAAACCGATTATCGAAATAAAGAACCTTGCTGCCGGATACGACGGTCGTACCGTACTCCACGACGTCAACCTGAACGTTTACGAACGGGACTTTCTGGGCATTATCGGTCCGAACGGAGGCGGTAAGACAACACTCATCAAGTGCATCCTCGGTCTGCTGAAACCGATAGCCGGAGAAATCAACTTCCATGCCCCTACAGAAGCATCCTCCCACTCTCAACTTTCCACTTCCAACCTTCCACTTTCTCTCGGCTATCTGCCGCAGTATAGCACCATCGACCGGAAATTCCCGATTTCGGTAGAGGAAGTGATACTTTCCGGACTAAGTATCCAGAAATCCCTCACCTCCCGCTTCACTCCCGAGCAAAGAGAAAAAGGCAAGCATATCATCGCCCGTATGGGACTCGAAGGACTCGAACACCGTTCCATCGGGCAGCTTAGCGGCGGGCAACTACAACGCGCACTGCTGGGACGTGCCATCATCTCCGACCCTTCGGTACTGATTCTTGACGAACCCAGCACGTATATCGACAAACGTTTTGAAGCCCGACTCTACGAACTGCTGGCGGAGATTAACAAAGAATGCGCCATCATCCTTGTCAGTCACGACATTGGCACTGTACTGCAACAAGTGAAATCCATCGCCTGCGTCAACGAGACACTGGATTACCACCCTGACACGGGCGTTTCCACAGAATGGCTGGAAAGAAATTTCAACTGCCCTATCGAACTGCTGGGACACGGCACGTTGCCACACCGCGTTCTCGGTGAACATCATCATCATCACTAAACATTCATTTGCCGGTGCTACATCAAAGAACGGCCGCACTGCATATCAGTCATTTACAACGGTCACATCAAGCAGCAACAACTGACTTCTCAACTGTTAATGATTGAGATGTCAGATGTTAATAGTTGACATGTCAGGTATTAACAGTTGAGAAGTCAGCTATTAATGTCTGACAACGCAAGTATTATTGACCAATAAATGATTCAATGCTTAATATAAAAGATACAAAATTAGTATCTTTATACCTACTGTTGTTTATACTGTTTAGTGATTCCCCCGTTTCACTAAAAGGGCATAAGATAAAGTAAATCACCTTTCTGTTACTTAATATTTCTTACTTTCTGCCTCATTATCCTTACAAATCACTATCTTTGCGCCCACGTAATCTGTTTTTTAACGAAAAATCTAGATAGTGCTAATGAAACAGTACAGAACTATAAACAACCTCGTGGGTTGGATTACATTCATCATTGCGGCAACGGTCTACTGCCTGACAATAGAACCGACCGCAAGTTTTTGGGACTGTCCCGAGTTTATAACTACCGGTTATAAACTGGAAGTAGGACACCCGCCCGGCGCACCTTTCTTCATGCTGGTAGCGAACCTGTTCTCTCAATTCGCCTCCGATGTAACCACCGTAGCGAAGATGGTAAACTACATGAGCGCACTGATGAGCGGTGCCTGTATCCTGTTCCTTTTCTGGAGCATCACCCATCTGGTACGCAAACTGGTAATCACCGACGAGAACAACATCACGAAAGGACAACTTATCACTGTCATGGGTAGCGGACTGGTCGGCGCACTGGTCTACACCTTCAGCGACACCTTCTGGTTCTCTGCCGTAGAAGGCGAAGTATATGCTTTCTCCTCCCTCTTTACAGCCGTTGTATTCTGGCTGATTCTGAAATGGGAAGATGTGGCCAACCAGCCTCACAGCGACCGCTGGCTAATCCTGATCGCTTATCTGACCGGACTGAGTATCGGTGTTCACTTGCTGAACCTCCTCTGTCTGCCGGCAATCGTATTGGTGTACTACTACAAGAAAACTCCGAACGCCACTGCCAAAGGCTCATTGCTCGCCCTGCTCGGATCGGGCGTACTCGTAGCAGCCGTGCTTTATGGCATCGTGCCCGGTATCGTTAAAGTCGGCGGCTGGTTCGAACTGCTGTTTGTCAACGGACTCGGCATGTCGTTCAACTCCGGCGTCGTTGTCTATATCATTCTGCTCGCCGCCGCCCTTATCTGGGGTGTGTACGAAAGCTACACCGAAAAGAGCAGACTCCGCATGGCCATCTCATTCATTCTGACCATCGCCCTGCTGGGTATTCCATTCTACGGACACGGCGTAAGCAGCATCCTTATCGGTGTCGTAGTGATCGCAATTCTTGGCATCTACCTTGCTCCGCAAGTACAGGAAAAGATCAAAGAGAAATGGCGCATCTCCGCCCGTACCATGAATACGGCATTGCTGTGCACCATGATGATCGTGATCGGTTATTCCTCTTATGCACTGATCGTGATCCGTTCTACCGCCAACACACCGATGGACCAGAACTCTCCGGAAGATATCTTCACGCTGGGCGAATACCTCGGCCGTGAACAATACGGAACCCGTCCTCTCTTCTACGGTCCTGCTTTCTCCTCGAAAGTGGCACTCGACGTGAAAGACGGATACTGCGTCCCCCGCCAGTCACAGACGGGAAGTAAATACGTCCGCAAAGAAAAGACTTCACCGGACGAAAAAGACTCATACATCGAACTGCCGGGACGTATCGAATACGAATACGCGCAAAATATGCTTTTCCCCCGTATGTACAGCTCCGCGCACTCCTCACTCTACAAGCAGTGGGTAGACATCAAGGGACATGACGTCCCATACGACCAATGCGGCGAAATGGTGATGGTGAACGTACCGAACCAATGGGAAAACATCAAGTTCTTCTTCTCCTACCAGCTCAACTTCATGTACTGGCGCTACTTTATGTGGAACTTTGCCGGACGGCAGAACGACATTCAGAGCAGCGGAGAAATAGAACACGGTAACTGGATCACCGGAATCCCGTTTATCGACAATCTGCTGGTGGGCAACCAGGAATTGCTTCCGCAGGACCTCAAAAACAACAAAGGACACAACGTATTCTACTGCCTGCCGCTGCTGCTCGGCCTGATCGGACTCTTCTGGCAAGCATACCACAGCCAGCGGGGTATCCAGCAATTCTGGGTGGTGTTCTTCCTGTTCTTTATGACAGGTATCGCCATTGTGCTCTACCTTAACCAGACACCTGCGCAGCCGCGTGAACGTGACTATGCGTATGCCGGTTCGTTCTACGCCTTCGCCATCTGGGTAGGTATGGGAGTCGCAGGTATCATCCGTATGTTACGCGATTACTGCAAGATGAAAGAAGTTCCGGCTGCCGCTCTCGCATCAGTACTCTGTCTGCTTGTCCCCATCCAAATGGCCGGACAGACATGGGACGACCACGACCGTAGCGGACGCTTTGTTGCCCGTGACTTCGGTCAGAACTATCTGATGACCTTGCAGGAAGAAGGAAATCCGATCATCTTCACCAATGGTGATAACGATACTTTCCCGTTGTGGTACAATCAGGAGACAGAAGGTTTCCGTACAGATGCACGTACCTGTAACCTCAGCTACCTGCAAACCGACTGGTACATCGACCAGATGAAACGTCCCGCTTACGACTCTCCGTCACTCCCGATCACTTGGGACCGTGTGGAATACGTCGAAGGCCAGAACGAATACATCCCCATCCGTCCGGAAGTAAAGAAGAATATCGACCAGATGTATGCACAGGCAGACAGCGCGCTCGAAAACGGAAATCCGGAAGCGATGAACGAACTGAAAGAACAGTTCGGAGAAAACCCGTATGAACTGAAGAATATCCTCAAATACTGGGTTCGTTCGGATAAGGAAGGGCTGCGCGTCATCCCTACCGACAGCATCGTAATGAAGATCGACAAGGAAGCTGTCCGCCGTTCCGGCATGAAAATACCGGAAGCGCTGGGCGACTCCATCCCCGAATATATGACCATCTTGCTGAGAGACGCCAACGGCAACCCGAAACGCGCCCTCTACAAGAGCGAACTGATGATGCTCGAAATGCTTGCCAACGCCAACTGGGAACGTCCCATCTACATGGCTATCACCGTAGGCAGTGAAAACCACCTCGGCATGGACAACCACTTCACGCAGGAAGGTCTGGCATACCGCTTCACTCCGTTCGATACAGACAAGCTGAACAGCAAGATCGACAGCGAAAAGATGTACGACAACCTGATGAACAAGTTCAAGTTCGGCGGCATCGAGAAACCGGGCATCTACATCGACGAAAACGTAATGCGTATGTGCTACACACACCGGCGCATCTTCACACAGCTCGTAGGACAACTCATCAAGGAAGGCAAAAAAGACAAGGCACTCGCCGCACTCGACTACGCCGAGAAGATGATCCCGTCATACAACGTACCGTATGACTGGGCAAACGGCGCCTTCCAAATGGCGGAAGCCTACTACCAGCTGGGACAAAACGAAAAAGCGAACAAGATCATCGACGAACTTGCCAACAAGTCTCTCGAATACATGATCTGGTATCTCAGCCTGACTGATTACCAACTTTCTATCGCCAGCGAAAACTTCATGTACAACGCAGGACTGCTTGACGCAGAAGTACGCCTGATGGAGAAATACAAATCAGAAGAATTGGCTAAACATTACTCGGAACAACTCGACCAGCTATACAATGAGTATGTTGCGAGAATGAAAGGGAAATAAAAACTAAGTAATAAGTATTAAGTAATAAGTAATAAGCTGCGCCATAAGCCGCACGGTTATTACTTATTACTTATTACCTGTTACTTATTAATAAAGACTCTTATGTTTATAGAACAACCACCTTGGTTCTTCCGAGCGCTGTATCCACAAGCCATCTTCCGGATGGACCCAAACGAACGGGCAGTCTACCTGACTTTTGACGATGGCCCTATCCCGGAAGTTACCCCTTGGGTACTGGAGCTACTGAAGAAACACGATATTAAAGCTACCTTCTTCATGGTAGGCGACAATATCCGCAAACACCCGGACGAATACCGGATGGTGGTAGAACACGGACACCGCATCGGCAACCATACTTTCAACCACATCCGCGGCTTTGAATATTCCAATCCGGATTATCTGGCCAACACCAGACTGGTAGACGAAATTATCCACTCGGACTTGTTCCGCCCGCCACATGGGCACATGGGATTCCGGCAATATTACACTCTTCGCCACCATTACCGTATCATTATGTGGGACCTCGTAACCCGTGACTACAGTAAGCGAATGCGCCCGGAACAGGTACTGAATAACGTAAAACGCTACGTACGCAACGGTTCCATCATCACCTTCCACGACTCTCTGAAATCGTGGAACAACGGGAATCTGCAATATGCCCTCCCCCGTGCCATCGAATTTCTGAAAGCGGAGGGCTATGAATTCAAGGTATTTTAATGGAAAAGCTCCTCTCCTCAGACCGAATTAAAGCCGAAGCACTACGCCTCGGCTTTTCCGCCTGCGGACTGGCGCCTGCCGAAGCTGTGGATGAAACTGTGGCTACCGCCTTCCGTCAATGGCTGGCGGACGGTTGCCAGGCAGAGATGGCGTATATGCAGAATTATGAGGATAAACGGCTCGATCCGCGCTTGTTGGTGGAAGGGGCACGTACGGTGATCAGCGTTGCGCTAAACTATTATCCGGCAAAAAAACTTCCCGAAGGTGAGTATCAGATTGCATGGTATGCCTACGGGAAAGATTATCACGATGTGATGAAGGGGAAATTGAAGGAACTTTTTGAGTTTATAGAGAAAGAAGTTTCATTCTCCAAAGAAACAGACAGTACTATCGCCTCGACAAACAATATCGGCACATATACTGAAAACTACGCCTCAGCACCCCAAGCCCCAGTATCCCAAACCTCCGCTTCTCCGCTTCAAGGCCGCATATTCTGTGATACCGCTCCCATACTCGAACGTTATTGGGCATGGCGTACCGGCTTGGGATGGATAGGAAAGAATACACATCTCATCATTCCTCACGCCGGCTCCTGCTTCTTCTTAGGGGAAATTATTCTTGATAGGGAAGCTGACAATTATGACTCTCCACAACGAAATCAATGCGGTTCGTGTACACGTTGCCTGGATGCCTGCCCGACAAAAGCGCTGGAAGCCCCTTTCAGGCTCAATTCCGAGAGATGTCTTTCTTATCTTACCATTGAGTATCGTGGGGAACTTTCGCTCAATGTAGGCAAAAAAATGGGTAATAAAATATATGGCTGTGACGAATGCCTGAAAGCTTGCCCTTGGAATCGCTTTGCCACTCCTTGCCGGACAGCCGAATTTCAACCGTCTCCTTCTTTGTTAAGTATGAGGAAGGATGATTGGCATTCGCTGAGTGAGGAGCAATATAAAACCATTTTCAAAGGTAGTGCAGTGAAAAGGGCTAAGTATGGTGGATTGATGCGTAATATAAAGATTATTAAATAAATATTTAAATATTAAGAGCTACTACCTTACGATAATAGCTCTTAGGATCAATTAATGCAAGTTCTTCTCATAACAAACAGTTAAACCACTATATAAAAATAGTATTTCATGCAAAATATTATTCAGCATATTGCATCAAAATAGCAGGAAAATCAATAGAAAGTCCTGCATAATTTGCAGGAGACGGAACTCTTCCCTTAAATAATCCCATTGACATATATGCATCTGTAATATAAGCTAACGCAACCTGCCCATCATTCATTAATACAGGAGAAAGAATAATTTTTCCCTGTAAATACAAACCATCATCAGTTTTAGTTATTATTGAGCCGTACATCACTCCTCCTTGCCCATCAGACAAAGCATAATTTTGCTGCTGTGGAGTGGTTATAGCTAAAGCTCCATCTTGATAGGTGACCGCTAAAACAATCGTTGCTCCCAACAGCCTTGTCATTGGTAGCTGGAATATATAGCCATTACCACCCGGATTTTTAACAATTTGAGTATTTTCCTCTAATGAAAGAACTTGATTAATACCAAATGCTGTAGCAACGACTTTCACAACACCTGTCCATTGTCCCAATAAGTCATCAATATCGTACTGCAATAAAGCATATTCAATTTCACGAATGCCAGTAGTCACTTTTACAATGGCCGAACGAATTTTACCAGTGAGATTCTCTGTTGCAATAAACTTAAATCCATCACTCGTCATTTCATAGGATAACCATTGAGAAGCATCTGCTGGAATAGATACCTGAATAGGCAAACTACTCGACATTTCAACAGGGACCTCCTCTGCAGCATCTGTCAATGTGAAATAGGTAGCATCTCTATTATATTTCCAAATAGCTCCTTCCTGCAGTATGGTTGCTTGCTGCGTACTCACACCATCAGTTAAAACGATTTGTGCGCTACGCCCCGGATAACCCGTATTAGCATCTACAGAAATGGAAACTTTATGATCTGCAACTTCGATTACCTGACACCAATCGGCATTCACCGTAGCCGTGACAGTTCCAGTTGCTGCAAATTCGACAGTTCCAGTGCCACCACTAGCTTTCATATCCAAATCTGATTTTATAATTGTCAATTTTACAGTGGCAGCATCGTCATCTGAAGAACATCCTGCAACAAAAAATAAGCAGAATATTATTAAGTATAAATTCAGTATATTTTTCATAATCTAGTTTTTTATTTATTCCTCAACTTTCATAAAGACCATCTCTCCATACATACGTGCCACCCCTTGAACATATGAACTTTGACTATAATCAGGTGCCGAATAGCGGTCGAAGGCCATATAATCAGCTTTTGCACCACCTACTGCTTCGAATACCCCATCATCCTCAAATGTAAATCCAAACGGAGACTGTTGTACATTTGCCACAAAACCAAACATCAGACCTGCCTGATAACTAATATATGTAGGATAAAATCCCATGGCATAACAATATGTAGTACATCCCAAATAATATCCTGATATATAACCTACCTTTTGAGTCTTAAAGGACATAATTCCTTCACCTCTATCATAATCGAGCACTATATCACCAATTAGTCCCTTGAGAATATAACTCTTATTTTCTACATCCTCTATAATAGATATTGGTAATTCTTCGTCTGTCAAATTATTATCTTTATACATCTTGCAGGTAAGAGTATAATTACCTAGATAATCATTATATTTAATATATCCCTCCGGATAAATTCCTTTCATTTTAACGTTAGTTGCCCCCTCGTCAGTACAAGTAAAAAGCTCGGAGGAAGGGTCCCACACAAAATTTTGCACAGTTACTCCTGCCAGTGAAACTGGTTCCCGGAAACGAAAGCCATCGGTTGTAAAAAGGAAAGGAGATTGCTCTTGTACAATGTTACCACCATCATTATAGGCTATAACAAAAGTATAATTACTTCGCTGCGTCATACCAACTAAATTTCCATCAACCAACAACTGATATTGTATAAAGAAAGCATTCTCTTCTACATCATTCACAGAGTTTATATATGCCTCCCAGTTCAAATCATCCGGAAGCGCATACATTACTATCGTATTTCCATACTTTTTGCCCTGCATTACAATTTTCTCGGCTGAAGCTTCCTTTATAATAAACTCGTAATCTCCTTGCAGGTTGGCATTGGGGTTGGAACCTCCGCCTTGTGGCTTGGCATATGCATGAATAAAAGCATTATAAGTGTCGAATGTAAGCATAGTAGCTTCCTCCGATACAACCTTATAAAGAGAGGAAATAGTCTCATCGCCTTCGTATCCTTGAGATGCCATTGTAACTCGCTGACCATCAAACTTGCACAGAAGAGTTATGCCTCCCAAAGCATAGTCCTGACCTATGTAATATTCCATTCTCCAACCATTAGATGCCGATTCTAATAGCTCACTATATTGCTTCACTTCCTCTGTTGCACGGTTCGCTGAAGAATCATCAAAATAATCCTCTTCCTGGAAAAGACAGGATTGCAAACCAAAGCATACAAGAGCCATCAACAAATAAATCATTATATTCTTTTTCATAATCTTCCTGTTTTATTCAATAGTACTTAAATCCAGCTCCGGAATTTCTTGCTGACGCCTTAACACAATCTCACGCAAATCATCTAAATTAATACCCCAAGTTTCAAGCATATAATTGTATACAATAGTAAACTTCTGATTAATAATAGCCGCTCCGGCAGTTCCGGCAACCTTCAGCATATTATCCCAGTAAGCCTGATCGTGAGTAACATACATGGCGATATTCTCTACAAAATCTTCTCTTGCCTCACTCATCGCATATGCCGTCACAAATCCTTCCGGCCATGCATCCGCATCCTCTCGCAAATATGAATTTCCATTTTCAGCAACATAGAAATACCAGTCGGAACCAACATATTTTCCTTCGGTAATGCGATCAAACGATGGGTCATAATTACGCTTCTGATGCAGGATATGTGCAAATTCATGGTGCATCGTCTTAAAGTAATACTCATTCAAAACTTCGATATCGACATTCTCAAAGTCCAGACTGTTCACTTCGTACAATGTTATCTTCTTTCCTCCCTCGGCAGTACCCAACACCTTCGTACCACTGCTATCATAAGCCGGAGAACCTATCAAGTGAAAAGTTTTTGGCACATAAGACCGAAGAAAAGCCGGTCCGGCAAGTTCAGTATATGCCTCCATCCATACATGCTTGATAATCTTGGCCAAAGCAACCGATTTATCGTAATCCGCCGGTACCAGATTATATTTGTGATCACTTTCAATATCTTGCATACGATACTTGAAATCAACGTTATACGGATATGTATAATTAGCAAGCAACCATTCATCAAAACCATTATGTTCCATTGGCTCTGTTGAAAAAATACTATGCTTGGTGTCAATATCATCGCCATTATTACAGGCTCCCCAAAGAATGGGCAAAACAGCCGTTAGTATATAAATATAATATTTCTTCATATTATTTCCTCCTTTTAATTTTCAGTACGTGGATTGGGTTGCATTCCTGCCAGAACTACACTCTTAGGAATTTGCATAGCACGTCTTGCGTCATTTACCGGCATTTCATCTGTTACGACTATATTGTTATTAGCAATAGAACGGCGATAGATAACAATTCCATAACGTTTAATATCCGGCCAGCGCAGACCTTCGTGCAAAGTAGCAATACGTCTCATATGCAGAATGCAGTGAATAAAGTTCTCCTGTATACCTGATTCAATAGTAAAATCAGGCTGAAGCTTTTTCTTGGGAGTCGGATTTTGTGTCGGATTGTAATAATCCATCTTATCATAATACTCATTTATCATCCCCGGAGTTAAAGTTTGCTTATTAGAAGTATATGCTTTCTCCCATGTAGTAAGATCTGCAGCAGCCATTGGATAGTTCTTTTTCAGCGTATAAGCCTCAGCCCTGCAAAGCAAAGTCTCGTCTGTAGAGAAAATCACAGGCATATAATACAGGTAGTCACCAGCATAATAACCGCCCTTTCTCAACATACTGCATTCATAGCCCGATGTTGTAAAAGGCTGCATATACATGCGGTCAGGGATACCCCATAATCCGGAAGAACGTGATGTTTCGTAAGAAGCAATTAACTTATTATGTAGATAACGTTTTCCTGTCATGTAATTACTCAGAATAATACCCCAGTTAGATACGGTACTACCTATCAACAAGTTAGCCTTACTTGTAGAAGCAATATATGCGTCGGGCTGTACATTATCATTAGCAGAGAGTTTTCCCAACGCTTCCCAATCCCGTAATTCGGCAGCAGGATCACTTCCCAACACACGATCTGCATATTTTATCACCTCATCACAATTAGAAAAGTCAGGCTTCATATAATAAAGATAGAAACGTGCAGCAAAAGCATATGCAGCTTTCCTTGTGAAATGATATTTCGGCACAGAATAACTATCATCGGAAATAAGAGCCATACCATCTAATAAGTCCTTCTCAATCTTCTCATAAGTCTCCTGCAAAGTACCCCGCCCGTATTGTGGTTGCACAGTTGTTTCAACTTTAGTCATATAAGGAATACCTAATTCCTGTGATGCATGAGTATTATAAGCATTACAAAAAATATTTGCTAATACAAAATGATTGTACGCCCGACAAACAAGAGCCTCTCCTCGCTGCGGCATCAACGATTCCGGATTTCCCCGTTTCTCAATCTCTTCCAAAGCCATGTTAGCAGAAGCAATAGCTATATAATGGGTTTCCCAAAGATTTGTAGGTGTATCCTGATATTCTTCCTGGGTATCTTTCCAGTTATAGCACTCTTCCTCAGATAACTTATAATAAGAATATCTGGCACTGTTATCGTCGGTATTATCACTATAAAGTTCAAACAGTTCATTCGCAGATCCTTCCGGATAAGCAGAAACAAGCATTTTAGCTATTTTTTGCTCAGAATTCAGCTCCGTCCGGTTATCTGGTAATTCGTCGAGAAAATCATTACAAGAGCTACCGACAATAGCAAGCGTTGCGATGAACAATGGAATATATAATTGATTTCGTCTCATCTTTAATCTTTTTTTTTATTATTAAAATCATTCTCTTACAATCCTAAACGCAGAGTTAATGTAAACTGACGTGGCACCGGTGAAGCTACACCACCAGTATTAAAGAATTCAGGATCTTGACCATTCAATTTCTTATCTGCATAAATAAGGAATAAATTAGTTGCCTGTAACTTCAAAGAAAGATTGGAAATCTTCGCAGCAGAAATCCAGCTCTTAGGAAACTCATAAGAAAGTGAGATTTCTTTCATACGGATAAAATCACCTTTTGCAATTCGCTCTGTAGAATAATTGTAAGCATTGTAAGCTTTATACAATGTTCGGTTTGCTTCATATTGCGGATTACTCAAGATTGCAGGAATATTAGTCTTTGCCTCATCCCCAGAAAGCGTCCAACGATTCTTGAATTCACGAGGCATAGCACTCAAATCGGAATATTTATAATTAAAATATGGATTCAAACGAACAACATTACCAAATGAATAAGTCATGAATACATTGAGTTTAAACCCTTTATATGCAAAAACGTTACCGAAACTACCAGTTATTGTAGGATCTGTCGGACCTTCATATTTCAAATAATCTAACTTCTCACGTTCCTGGAAATTAATATCAGTCGATGTTATATTTCCATTGATATCGAACATAGGAATACCTTTTTCATCCAAACCTGCAAAAGGAATGGAGAAAAGCCCGCGCACAGGATATCCTTCACGTGCAAATCCATTTCCCGAAACAAGTTCCATCATACGAGTACGTCCTCGCAAATCAGTAACTTCATTCTTAGCATGAGAAAAAATAAAATCAGAATTCCATGAGAAGTCTTTCGTTTTAATATTGCTGGTTGAAAGGGTAAATTCAATACCATGTGACTTCATTGTAGCTACATTGGCATATTTATAAATAGTACCTCCCACTCCTTGTGTTGGAATCAACCCAATCAGGTCATAGTTATTGCGCGTGTACCAGTCAGCTGAAAGATTAATGCGATTATTAATAAAACCTACATCCACTCCTATATTCAATTCATGCTTCTTTTCATACGTTAATTCACTATTTTCCAAATCCACTATATGAAGACCCGTTTCTTGAATATCAGTGAAAGGACGATAAGGTGAATAACTCTTAATAATAGCTTGTGAATTTGTTACATCAGCCGGACCACGATCAGCTGTCAATGAGTAAGATGCCTTAAATGTCAAATTTGAAAGCGTTGGTTGAAGTGATTGGAAGAATTTCTCTTCATGAACATTCCACGCTGCAGAAAGATTCCACGTTGGCAGCCAACGAGCAGAACGGCTACGTCCCATTCTATTAGTTCCTTCATAGCGGAAAGTACCATTCAACGTATAACGCCCGTCATACGAATAAGTAGCATTTGCAAATGTAGCTACACTACGATATCTAGTATGCCCCATAGAATAATACTTTTCTCCAGTCTCAATACCTTTCTTAAAGTACTGATAAACATATGATGGAATCTCACCCATAGAATATTGCATACCCCATCCTTGGAATGAAGAGTTAGAGCGTTGAAGATCATTTACTTCCATTCCTGCAAAAAGATTAGTTATATGCTTTTCTGCAAATAGATGATTCCAGGATACAGTACCACGGAAATCCAGTCCCAACATCTTACGATCTTGACGCTGATAAATACCTCCTTCAGGAAGAATCGAAATAGGTAATGCATATGGGTTATCTGGATTCTTATACAACCAGTCGTTTTCATCACGAATAGTAGCATCGTCCAACCCCGTACGATAAGCAATTGCTTGATTAGAATCATCCATTATATTATGTTCTTGTGATGATGATTGATAACGCACAGCACCCAGCGCACTGACTTCCAGGCCCTGCAACACCTTCCATTTCAACTCCCCCTGGAACTTTACATCAACAACATTCAACTCAATAAAATTATTGTCCAATTCACGGAGAATATTAAATGGAGCATAATTAGCCACATAATCTGTATTAGGATCTAATGTACGTGAAGTATTCAGTGCGTATGAATAGGGGTTGATATCAAAATCACGTGTAACCTGACCTGCCGCAACGTCCAATGATGAGTTCATGGTACCTGGTGCATTCTGTTTACGGTAAGAAGCACTTGATATCAAGTTTATGCTTAGGTTCTTTAAGATATTATAAGTCGTATTCAAATTGGCTGTATAACGTTTCACTTCACTCTGCTTATACCATCCCGGATCAAGCATGGCACTCAATGACGCATAAAAAGATGATTTATCAGAACCTGAAGTAATACTTACAGAGTGATTCTGTGAAATATTATTTGAGAATAATACATCAAACCAGTCGGTATTACGCATTTCGGCTTCGGTCAAATAAGCATTACGTGCTTCTAAAGTATTCATCAGCCCAAATTGACCATTCGTTTCATTAAACTGGTCGATCAGTTTATACATACGTCCGTACACACCTGAATTCTTTGCACGAAATAAATCAGCACTATTCAACCAACCTTTTTGCTCCAATTCTTTATATATTCCCATTTGCTCCTGAGAATTCATAATATTGAACTCTTTGTATGAGGGCACCATACGCGTAGTAAACTCACCCGTATAATTAATTTTGCTGACTCCGGCTTTACCTTTCTTTGTAGTAACAACGATTACACCTGCCATTGCACGTGCACCATAGATTGAGGTTGCTGAACCGTCTTTCAAAATCTGAAAGCTCTCAATATCATCGGAATTTAAACCAGCAATAGCCGAACTAATCAGAGTTTCAGCATCACCTGAAGATAAATCATCAGGTCCCACATCAATAGCATCTTCCATAATAACTCCATCCACCACCCATAATGGTTTGGAGCTACCATAAATGGAAGTAGCACCACGTACACGAATTTTAGGAGCAGTACCAAACGTACCGGATACGTTCTGGACTGACACACCCGCAGCACGGCCTTCAAGTCCACGGCTAATATCAGGGAGACCATCCAATTTTACATTATCAGCTGTTAATTGTTGAGTTGCACCAGTAAAAAGGCGTTTGTCCATTTTTTGCATGCCGGTTACCACTACTTCCTCCAGAACTTCTGCATCTGGTTTCATCAGAATTCTTATCGTTCCTGCTTTTATGGGGACCTCCTGAGTTTTCAATCCGATATAGCTAATCTTCAAAGTTCTAGCAGAACTTATTTTATTTTCTCTTTTTTACGTAACACATAATT